>JAEEGL017195054.1_pt1 | contig 26679 bp, 28 predicted proteins | sample 9134231 | NCBI WGS metagenome assembly JAEEGL01 (sample SAMN16246548, study PRJNA631951) | gut metagenome | biome: gut microbiome; feature: rumen; material: fiber-attached | host: Bos | place: Iran: Karaj | collected 2018-10 | reverse complement strand
GTACTATGTACATGCTTAATCAAATAATGTCCGGCAATCATATTGATATTATCAACAACAAAATTAGTATACTTGAATATGCCAAGCATCAGAACATCATAAGAAAGTGCAATTGCAGCCCACATTTTTTTGTGTTCTTTATCACTGTCCATCTTCAAAGTAAGAAGATGATTAACGACAATTGATATAACCATAAGAACTACATATTTAGGTTCTCCAAAAGCATAAAAAATCAAGCTGGCAACTAAAATAACAACATTCCTAATGCTTTTTGGTGCCAATTTGTATACTATGAAAAATATTACTAAAAATCTAAATATAAACTCTATACTAGAGAAAACCACACCTATCTCCTTGCCTATAATATGGCTGTTGCAACAATATTATCCGATGCAACAGCCATATACAACTTTTCATTACTATTATTCTAAATCATGGTAACACTTCCACCTTCAGCACCACCAATAATAATCAGGTACATTTAATCTTACTTGAAGTATGATACACCTGACTCAAACACTTTGAGATCCTGCTCACCGTAAATATTCATTGCAACAGAGTCACCCTTACGCTCAATATGAGCCATCTTACCGAAGCATCTTCCATCAGGAGATGTAATACCTTCGATAGCAGCGTATGAACCGTTGACATTCCATTCTTCGTCCATTGTTGGCTGTCCAAGTTCATTTACATACTGAGTTGCAACCTGTCCATTCTCAAATAACTTCTTGAGCCACTCTTCATTTGCAACAAATCTTCCTTCTCCGTGTGAAGCTGCATTTACATATGTCTTTCCAACTTCTGCCATCTGTAACCATGGTGACTTGTTAGAAACAACCTTTGTGTAAACCATCTTTGACACATGTCTGTTGATTGTGTTGTATGTAAGCGTTGGCGAATTTTCATCCTGACCTGTTATCTCTCCGTTTGGAACAAGTCCGAGTTTGATAAGTGCCTGGAATCCGTTACAAATACCAAGTGCAAGTCCATCTCTCTCATTTAAGAGTTTGTGAACTGCCTCTTTCATCTTTTCATTTCTAAATGCAGTTGCAAAGAATTTTGCAGAACCATCCGGTTCATCACCTGCACTGAATCCACCTGGGAACATAATAATCTGAGACTGATTAATGCTGTCTTCAAATACCTTAACTGAGTCTCTGATATCTTCCGCTGAAAGATTCTTAAATACCTTTGTGATAACATTTGCTCCGGCTTTTTCAAAAGCTTTTGCTGTATCATATTCACAGTTTGTTCCCGGGAATACAGGAATAAATACTGTAGGTTTTGCTATCTTGTTCTTGCAAACATAGATTGATCCCTTATCATACATTGGTGTATCAAGAACGGCTGTGTCCTTGTGGCTTCTTGTTGGGAATACCTTTTCAAGTGGTTTAGTCCATGTTGAAACTGCTTCTTCCATAGAAATAACCTGATCACCATATTCAAATGTCTGCTTGTCAGTTGTCTCACCGATAAGAATATAACTTGTTGTAATATCATCAAGTTTGTCAGCAGGTACTTCTGCAACAATGTTACCAAACTCAGGTGCAAATAAGTCAGCTCCAGGAATCTGTGAACTAATCTTAACACCAATCTTATTACCGAATGCCATCTTGCTGACTGCTGGTATAACACCCTTTGAATCAAGTGCATAGGCAGATACAATAACTTTCTTCTGAATCATATCATGGATTGCTGAGTACAATTCCATAATCTGCTCATAATTTGGTTTCTCATATCTGTCTCTGCTGATTTCAAATTTGACAATCTTATTGCCTGCTTTTTTGAATTCAGGAGTGATAACATCTGCTTCCTTTGCGACATCAACTGCAAATGAAACAAGTGTTGGTGGAACATCAATATCGTTGAATGTTCCTGACATGGAATCCTTACCTCCGATTGATGGAAGACCAAATCCCATCTGTGCGTCATATGCTCCAAGAAGTGCTGAGAATGGCTGACTCCATCTCTTTGGATCTTCTGTCATTCTTCTGAAATATTCCTGGAATGTAAATCTAATCTTGCTGTAATCTCCACCTGTAGCAACTACCTTTGCAACAGATTCAATTACTGCATACATAGCTCCATGATACGGACTCCATGTAGAAAGATATGGATCAAAACCATAACTCATCATCGTTACAGTATCACATTTACCCTTTAATACAGGAAGTTTTGCAACCATAGTCTGTGTCTCTGTCATCTGGTATTTTCCACCGTGTGGCATGAATACAGAACCTGCTCCGATTGAACCGTCAAACTTCTCTACTAATCCCTTCTGTGAACATACATTGAGATCAGCAAGTGTCTCTAACCATTTTGCCTTAACATCAGCAACTTCTTCTTTCTTGAAGAAATTCTTATCTTCACTTGGCATCTCAACGTAAACAGATGTCTCCTGGTGAGCTCCGTTTGTATCAAGGAACGCTCTTGAAAGATTAACGATTTCTTTTCCTCTCCACTCAAGGACAAGTCTTGGATCCTCTGTTACATAAGCAACCTCGATTGCTTCAAGATTCTCCTCGTTTGCATATGCAAGGAACTGTTCAACATCTTTCTTGTCAACTACTACTGCCATTCTCTCCTGTGATTCTGAGATGGCAATCTCTGTTCCGTCAAGACCCGCATACTTCTTTGGAACTTTATCAAGGAAGATATGTAATCCGTCAGCAAGTTCTCCGATAGCAACTGATACACCGCCTGCACCGAAGTCATTACATTTCTTGATAAGCTTACTAACTTCTTCTCTTCTGAATAATCTCTGTATCTTTCTCTCTGTAGGTGCATTACCCTTTTGAACTTCTGCACCACATGTCTCGATAGACTCTTCTGTATGAACTTTTGAAGAACCTGTTGCGCCACCGCATCCGTCACGTCCTGTTCTTCCTCCAAGAAGAATAATGATATCTCCCGGATCGGATGTCTCTCTGATAACTGCACGTCTTGGAGCTGCACCCATAACTGCACCAATCTCCATACGTTTTGCAACATAATCAGGATGATAGATTTCTTTTACAAGACCAGTTGCAAGACCAATTTGGTTACCGTATGAGCTGTATCCGTCTGCTGCACCCTGAACAAGTTTCTTCTGTGGGAGTTTTCCCTTAAGAGTCTCCTTCATTGATTTTGTAGGATCAGCTGCACCTGTTACACGCATAGCCTGGTATACATAAGTACGTCCTGACAATGGATCTCTGATTGCTCCACCAAGACAAGTTGCAGCACCACCAAATGGCTCAATTTCTGTTGGGTGGTTGTGAGTTTCATTCTTGAAGTTAACAAGCCACTCCTCAGTCTGTCCGTCTACCTCTACAGGAACAACGATTGAACATGCATTAATCTCATCTGACTCTTCCTGATCATCTAACTTACCTTCTTTTTTGAGTTTTCTCATAGCCATAAGAGCTAAATCCATAAGACATACAAACTTGTCATCTCTGCCTTTGAAAATCTCATTTCTAGTCTCTATATAATCCTCATATGTCTTCACAATAGGAGCGTTGAAATATCCGTCTTCAAACTGAACATCCTTAAGTTCTGTGTTGAATGTTGTATGACGACAGTGATCTGACCAATATGTATCAAGAACTCTGATTTCTGTCATGGAAGGATCTCTGTCTTCCTCGTTTTTAAAATAATTCTGGATATGAAGGAAATCATTAAATGTCATAGCAAGACCAAGTGAAGAATATAATTCCTTAAGTGGTTCCTCACTCATATCCTTAAATCCGTCAAATATAATTACATCATCAGGCTCATCAAATTCAGTAACAAGTGTCTCAGGTTTCTCTAAACCTGTCTCTCTTGAATCAACAGGGTTGATACAATATGACTTGATGCTCTCGAACTGCTCATCAGTAATATCACCTGACAAAACATAAGTTGTAGCTGTCTTGATAACCGGCTGCTCGTCTTCTTTTAAGAACTTAACACACTGTTCAGCTGAGTCAGCTCTCTGATCAAACTGTCCCGGAAGAAATTCTACGCTGAATACTCTGTCCTTCTTCTCGTCATATGGGAAAACTTCCTCATAAATCCGGTCAACAGGTGGCTCTGAAAATACTGTAGTAAGTGCCTCCTTGTATGTTTCTTCTGATAAATTCTCAATGTCGTATCTAACTAAAACTCTAACCTTATCAAGGCCATTAATCATAAGATATCCCTTGATATCTTCAGTTAATTCATTAGACTTTACAGCATATGGCTGTTTCTTTTCAACATAAACTCTCTTAACTTTACTCATGAGTTCCTCCTGAATCGTTGTAAAAATTGCATAAGGGCGCACTACCCCTATTAAAACTGCATATCAAGTGTAAGTATAACACGAAAACAAACAAAATGCACTACAAATAAGACAATTTAAAACAATTCATTTGATATGCTTATTATCCATTTTTATTGTGCAAAAATTTGTGAATTATTCACAAAGACTTAATCATAATTATTGAAACTCAATCATGTTTTTTTCATCTGTTCTATTGGAACTCAATCATATAATCAATCTTCTTTATTGGAACTCAATCATATTCTTTCGGTACCATTTTGGCAGAAGATTGTTCTGGCATCTCTCATTCTTTCTTGCCTCAATTCCTATTGTTTCAAAGAACACTCCCCACAACTCTTCAAACTCATCTTCCGTGGAACAATACAGCTTTTCAATCTCATCGTTGTCACTATGAATATATACAATCTCTCCGTCAGACTTATGCACCAAAGCTTTCTTTCTTTTTTCATCATATATTATAAAATTCTCAAGAGGGAAGCGATTTGAAAAGTGATGTTCAATCAGTGTAATCACATCACACTTCGGCATAATCTTTGAGAGAAGATATCTACCACCTATATCTTTAAACCTCACTACGCCTTTAAAGTTATGAGCTTCCTTTCCAACTTTTCTGTCAAGTTCAATTACTCTCATCACCATGGGATTACCAAAGTCTTTTGTCACTCTTCCACCTGTCTTATAACCTATCTTTAAAAAATCAATAACCGCATCCACTCTCTCAACATCAAAATGCATACAACTCCTATATACTCTCATATAGGCATCAACAGATATCTTCTTTTTGATTGAGTCTGCAACCTTCGTGGCCTTTTCCAAATCAGTCTCAACAAATCTATATTCATTCAAAAAATCTTCTGTATACTCACCCTGAACTCTCACATGCACTTTTGCACCTTTTATCATTTCAACCCATGCATCATAAACCGCAGTCATCATACCATCGAAGCTGTCCTCACACACAAATATTATAGCTCTCTCCATTTCTTCACCTCTTTCTTTCATAAAGTATACTTTTTGAAATCATCCGCTACTGCATGCTACTAAGATCAAAACTTAGTTGTTCGTAGGTCATATCGCTCTGGATTTTTGATATTCCAAGTCGCTCTGCATCAACAAGATTTCTTGTAATATAATCTCTATCCTGCTTGATAGGCAACATCATCTTTCCATTGCATGTAATAAAGTAAGCTGCTCTTTTAAGCACTACTCCCATGCGTTTCAGTGCATCAAAATCCAGAGTCCTCTGTCTCCTTGCAGATACTATTCTTTTGGCCGAAGTCACACCAAGTCCCGGAACTCTCAGCAATAGGTAATAGTCTGCTTTCATTATCTCAATCGGGAAGAATTCCAAATGTCTGACTGCCCAATCACATTTTGGATCAAGAGCCACATTAAAATTCGGCTGCTGTTCATCCAAAAGTTCTCCTGCCTTAAATCCATAAAATCTCAAAAGCCAGTCCGCCTGATAGAGTCTATGCTCTCTGAGCATAGGTGATGTTGCAGTGACAGCAGGAAGATTAATATTGTGATTGACGTCAACAAATGCTGAGTAGAATACTCTCTTTAGATTGAAGTTGTTATAGAGTGCTTCTGTCACAGCCATCAGTTGGTAATCTGTCTCTGGAGTCGCACCTATTATCATCTGTGTACTCTGACCTGCAGGTACAAATTTGGACTTGAACGCTCCTCTTTTCGCAGGAACCTGATATCCCTCATCTTTTGTCGCAATCAGCTGCTTCCTTCCAACCTGTATCTGTTTCATCGGCGTGAGAATATTCTTTCTGTTTTTGTTTGGAGCCAGATTTCTCAGTCCTTCTGCTGTCGGAAGTTCTAAATTCACACTCATCCTGTCTGCCAAAAATCCTATCTTTTCTATTATCTCCGGCGAAGTACCCGGTATTCCTTTTACGTGAATATACCCATAAAAATGATGTTCATTTCTCAGTTTCCAGAGTGCTTCGTAGATAAGACCCATAGTATAATTTGGATTATTTATAATTCCGGAACTCAAAAACAATCCCTCAATATAATTTCTTCTGTAAAACTCCATAGTGAGAGTGCATATCTCATCCGGCGTAAAAGATGCCCTTGGAACATCATTAGAACATCTGTTAACACAGTACTTGCAATCAAATATGCACTCATTGGTAAATAATATCTTCAAAAGTGAAACACATCTGCCATCACTGGCAAAAGTATGACATATACCACAGGCTTCCGCAGATCCCATACCTCTTCCGTCATTTGATCTGTTCACTCCGCTACTGGTGCATGCAACATCATATTTTGCAGCATCCGTGAGGATCTTAAGTTTTTGCTGTATAGACATATCCTGCTGTATTCTCATAGTAGCGCCTCCTTTTACCCAACATCAATTCACATTTCATGACAACACATCTTTTACCAAATATTTTACACATTTCATGGTAGCTCACTTTTCGAACGTTTGTTCTTGTTTTATGGTAACACATCTTTTTCCACAATTCAACACTAATATTAAAACTAATATTAAACCATTACTAACACTAATATTATGCGTATCCACTGCTCTAATATTTTTCTTTAATTACCAATTACACGATATTATTCTTCATTGTCCTGTTTTAAATCAGATATATTGTGGTAAAATATATTTACAGAATAATTATTACACTAAAGGAGACAAACTATGCCATCATTATATGCACATAATAAATTTGGAAAAAAAGTATTAAAAAATCTGCCACAAAATCTCAGGGATATCGTGGCAGATTATCAGGATGCATTCAGAATAGGTCTTCAGGGACCGGACTCTATTTTCTATTATTATCCGGTCTATAAGAACAGCACTAACCAATATGGTGTCAAAATTCACCATGAAGATGCATATCCTTTTTTTGAAGATGCACTTTCAATAATATCAGCTTACGGCTACGAAAGTTCATGTCATGCATATATATTAGGATATATCTGTCATTTTGTTCTCGACAGAGAATGTCATCCACTTGTTGATAAATACATGGAAGACTCCGGATGCGGTCACATCGAAATTGAAGGCGACCTGGAACATCTGATGATGTCATTGGACGGATTTGAGCCTGCCCATTATGCTTCATACAGACTTATCCCAGCAAATCTCGGTTCAGCTTTTGCCATGGCTCCTTTCTTTTCTGAATTATCCACAAGTGCAATTCATACTGCACTTGTTCATATGCGACTGACAAAGCGACTATTTTTTGCGCCGGGTCCAAAGAAACAGATTATTATAGACAGCATCATGAAAGCTTCATTGCATTACAAATATTTCAAAGGCCACATGATTGAGGCATCACCTAACGATAACTGTCGTCCTTACTCAAAACTGATATACGAAAAACTACTTGAATCAATTCCTCTTGCAGTCGATTTAATCGAAGAATTTGAACACTGTCTCACAAACGATCTTCTTCTCCCGGATTCATTTCATGGGGACTTTTACGGTAAGAAGAGAATATAGAACTATTATTCAAGAAAAAATGGCCGTCAGACACACATTCTTTTTTACGTGAATGATTGTCTGACAGCCATTTATACTATAAATATTATTTATAATTAATACATTAATATTTCAAATCTTATACCGCCATCTTCACCTCTCAGCTGATACCTAGTTTTTCAAAAACAAACCAATTACAAAGAATAAGAAGCCTAATCCTGAAAACAATAAAGGAAAAAGCATTCCGGTATATCCATAGCATTGTCCCGGATTACTTGGCAACACTTTTACCGTAACAGTCTGACCTTCCTTCATTCCTGTTTTGTAGAATCCCATATTTACATCTTCATATTCTTCACCTTCAAAAGTATAATCCACATATACATCGTGCTCTTTTTCGTTTCTTGTTCTACCATTTCTTCTGACTGTTTTTGTCGTAACTTCTATTCTGGAAATAGTAGCAGTTACATCAACTGCTTCTTTATTTATTTTAGAAAAATGCATAGCCATCATAATTCCTACTACTACAAACACCAATCCAAAACCTGAAAATAATAATTTAGGTAATATTCTATTCATTATAGTTTTCCTCCGTTTTTCATTTTAAATTCCAAATATGTTTTATGTATTTTTTATTATTTTATATTATTTTTTTATTTTTTAAAATTATTTATATTTTTTTATAAATATCATATTTTCTGATTATTATCTACATAAATTCCAAATAATTGCTCATTGTGTTTCACAATTATTATTACACTTCCACATTTACCGGTTTGTTTTTTTCACTCACTATAGAAGATGGGTCTTATATGATTGCCATAGATACAACAAGGGCATCGCTACCGCAACGCCCCTGCATAAATAATATATTATTTCTTTTTAGATTTCTTTGTTGTCTCTTCAGCTGTAGCATCCTCTGAATCTGCTGATGAATCTGCTGATGCATCTGTTACTGCTTCAGTAGGTCTCTCGCCTGATTCTTTCTTCATGTTATCGAAGATGTATTCCTGAACAGCTTCATAATTCAATGAATCTAAAATCATTTCCTTACCATACTGCTTTTCTGCTGCTTCAACTGTTCCAAGGTTGTTTAACTGAACAAGTGCTTCTGCTTTTTTCTTGTATGCTTCTGAATCACCTTTAATTGCAACTTTTGCTTCTTTGGCAATCTGGTCAATTACCATCTTCTGCTTGATGTATTCTTTAGATGATTTGTTAATTTCCTTATCCCAGTCTGCCTGTGACATACTGCATGATTCAAGATATGTCTTAAGGTCTGTCTGGTAGTACTGCTGTAACTGCTGTACATACTGGTCATTCAATACCTTTTCGTAAGATTCAACTTCATTGCTAGGATAGCTCTTAACTTCACATGAATCAAGGAATTCCTTCCATGCACCGTTCATCGCATTTGTAATCTGAATTCTCTTCTTAAGATATTTATCAAAATCAGATGTTGTTGTAGCAATTGCTGAAAAATGCTCTTTTACAAAGTCATCAGTATACTCTGGTGTATTTGTAACTTCCTTGTAGTTAAGTGTTACTTCAAATACAACATCTTTTCCTGCAAGTGACATTTCCTTACCGTCTGCATCCTTTGTTGTGTTTGCATAATCTTCCGGGAATGTAAGGTTAAGAGTAACCTTATCTCCAATCTTCTTTCCAACAAGACCTTCTGCAAATCCTTCGATAAAGTTGCTGTTTCCGATGTCAAGTGTGTATCCCTGTGATGTTCCACCTTCAAATGCGAAACCATCGATTGTTCCAACATAATCAATGTTAACCTTATCTGTCTTTTTAACTTTTCCTTCTTTTACCTGATCTGTAGTTGAAAACTGTGAAAGCATTGACTGAATTGTTGAGTCATATGCGTCATCCACTTCAAGTTCCTTTTCATAAACTGCAAGTCCCTTGTACTCTGCAAGTTTAAGATCTCCACTTCCGGATTTTGTTGATTTTCCATTACATCCAACAAGTGAGAGTGCCATAGAGAGTCCTAATAAAAGGACTAAACTTTTTCTTCTCATTATTTATATTCTCCTTTTTTCAATCTCGTTGATTAGTCTGTGTACAAACACAATAACCATTTTAGCACATTACTGCCGATAATTAAAGTGTTTTTTCAATGAAGCTCCCCCTGTACTAAAAATCAATTGATATGTGTAATATATAATATCAAAGTGTCTATTTGATGAAAAACTTGTGTTAATCTTATGATAATCCGGTAACGATACGGTAACAAAACCATTCTTTCAACCACATTTTTTATTAGATTAACTGCACATCAATTATATTATTTCCTTAAATTCACTAATAGATAAGGGACATCAACTTTTCAATTATTATATTAGCAAAGAGGCTTTCCTGTAAGTTTCTCGTATGCTTCAAGATATTTTGCAATTGTCTTTTCTTCTACTTCTACAGGAAGTTTCCAGTCATGCTCATTGCTCTTTAACCAGTCTCTTGCAAACTGCTTATCAAATGACGGCTGACCATGTCCAGGTTCATAACCGTCTGCAGGCCAGAATCTTGAACTGTCAGGTGTAAGCATCTCATCACCGATAACAATGTTACCGTTCTCATCAAGACCGAACTCGAACTTTGTATCAGCTATGATAATTCCTTTTTCAAGTGCGTAGTCAGCACACTTCTTGTAGAGTGCGATTGTATACTCTTTTAATTTTGATGCATACTCTTCACCTTTTCCAGGGAATTCCTTCTCTAATACTTCAATACTCTTTTCATATGAGATATTCTCATCATGATCTCCGATTTCAGCTTTTGTTGAAGGTGTGTAGATTGGTTCAGGAAGTTTGTCTGATTCCTTTAATCCTTCAGGTAATTTAATTCCGCAAACTGTTCCGTTTTCCTGATAGCTTGCCCAGCCGGAACCTGTAATATAACCTCTTACGATACACTCGATTGGAAGCATCTGAAGTTTCTTGCACATCATGCTGTTTCCATCAAACTGTGGCTGTCTGAAAAATTCAGGCATGTCATTTACATCAACTGAAATCATATGATTTGGAACAATGTCCTGTGTCATGTCAAACCAGAATTTTGACATCTGAGTAAGAACTGTACCTTTTTTCTTGATTATGTTCTTTAAGATTACATCAAAACAACTGATTCTGTCTGTTGCAACCATAATTAAATTATCACCGTTATCATAAATTTCACGAACTTTTCCTTCTTTTACAGGTTTCATTTCACTACCTCTTATTCTTTCTTTTTTATTATTCTCAAACCAGTCTTTCAATTCTAATTCGAGTAATTATATTTCCAATTTGTTTTTAAACAAATCAAATAATTTTTTTAATAATCAATCATTCTATTTTTAAAAATCAATTATCCATTATACAAAACTCATTTCAGCTTTTTGATTATACGTTAATTTCAGCTGTAAGACCAAGTACATCTTTGTTTGCTTCAAGTATTGGCTTGATTTCATCTCTAAGGAACTCTTCTACCTGCTCAGGTGAACGTCCTACATACTTACTTGGATCCATTGTCTTCTGAAGATCTTCAAGTGACATGTTGAATGATTCGTCAGCAGCGATAAGTTCAAGAAGATTGTTATCAAGACCTTTCTCTTTAACATTCTTTCCTGCTTCCATTGAGAGAGTTCTGATCTTCTCATGAAGTTCCTGACGGTCTCCGCCTGCCTTAACTGCATCCATCATGATATTTTCTGTAGCCATGAATGGTAACTCACTCATAAGTCTTTTTTCGATAACCTTTGGATATACAACAAGTCCGTCTACTACGTTTAAGTAGAGATCAAGAATACCGTCGATTGCAAGGAAACATTCAGGAACGCTGAGTCTCTTATTTGCTGAATCATCAAGTGTTCTCTCAAACCACTGAGTAGCAGATGTGATTGCAGGATTTAATGCTGTAACCATTACATAATTTGCAAGTGATGCAATTCTCTCACTTCTCATTGGATTTCTCTTGTAAGCCATTGCTGAAGATCCAATCTGATTCTTTTCAAATGGCTCTTCGATTTCTTTTAAGTGCTGTAAGAGTCTGATATCGTTAGAGAACTTGTGTGCACTTGCAGCGATTCCTGCTAAGATATTGAGAACTCTTGTATCCATCTTTCTTGAGTAAGTCTGTCCTGAAACAGGGAAGCACTTTTCAAATCCCATCTTGTTTGCAATCTTCTTCTCAAGTTCTTTAATCTTCTCATGATCTCCCTCAAAGAGTTCAAGGAAACTTGCCTGTGTTCCTGTTGTTCCCTTTGAACCAAGGAGCATCATGCTGTCAATCATGTAATCAAGATCATCAAGATCAAGTTTTAATTCCATAAGCCAAAGTGTTGCTCTCTTTCCAACAGTTGTTGGCTGTGCCGGCTGGAAGTGAGTAAACGCAAGTGTTGGCTGTGATTTATATTCATCGGCAAACTTAGCTAATTCATTGATAACATTTAACAATTTCTTACGAACAAGTTTTAGAGCTTCTGTCATAACAATGATATCTGTATTATCGCCAACGTAGCAGGATGTTGCTCCTAAATGGATAATACCTTTTGCCTTTGGGCACTGCTGTCCGTAAGCGTAAACGTGAGACATAACATCGTGACGAACTAATTTTTCTCTCTCTTTTGCAACATCATAATTGATATCATCAACATGAGCTTTCAATTCATCAACCTGCTCTTTAGTAATATTAAGTCCAAGTTCCATCTCTGATTCTGCTAGAGCAATCCAGAGTTTTCTCCATGTTTTAAACTTCATGTCAGGAGAGAAAATGTACTGCATCTCTCTGCTGGCATATCTTTCTGATAAAGGACTGTTGTAAATGTCGTTCATTCGTTACCTCCAAATTGTAAAAAATAAATTTATATCACTATCAAACACACATCATAATCATATGTATGAATTAATAGTCATTATCAATAATTGTATTCCTCTTCCCTTGGTGGTTCCATTGGATAATTGCCGTCAAAACATCCTGTGCAGACAGCCTTTCCACCGGTGAGTTCACTCATTCTTTCCATTTTCAGGAAAGCTAAAGAATCGGCATTAATTATTTCTTTGATTTCATCCGGACTCTTATCAAAAGCGATTGGTTTTTCCGCCGAATAAAAATCAGGTCCAAATGCACAATTGCCTATATGGGCAGGTGTAGTTATTCTGACATGCACTTCTGCGGCGCCTGCTTCTTTGAGTATCTTAACAATATTTCCAGCCGTTACACCTCTGATAATCGAGTCATCAATAACCACAACTCTCTTTCCTGCAACTGCTTCTTTTACTACTCCAAGCTTTACTTTTGTATTCTCATTTCGTGTACCCGGCTTTGGTTTCACAAAATTGAATCCTGTATAATCATTCCAAACAAAAGCATTAATACAAGGTATACCTGATTTTTGTGAAAATCCTGTGGCTGCCAATTCCCCTGAATCCGGAACACCCACAACTACATCCGCATCAACCGGTGAATCTTCCGCCAGGATCGCTCCTGCCTTCATTCTCGATTCATAAATACTGATTCCGTCCACACAACTGTCAGGTCTTGCAAAATACATATATTCGATAATACATCTCTTTTGCATGTCATTTGAAATACACATGCTCATATCAGAGTTGATTCCGTTGTGATCAATCGTTACTATCTCACCCGGAGCCACATCCCTTACAAATGTAGCACCAATACTCTCCAAAGCGCAACTCTCAGATGAAAGAATGTATGCATTATCTCTGATTCCTATGCATAAAGGTTTGATTCCAAAAGGATCTCTGGCTCCGATAAGTTTTCTCGGGCTTGCCATAACAAGTGCATATGAACCTTTTATCTGTCCAAGGGCTCTTGCAACAGCTTCCTCAACATCTCTTGAATTGATTCTCTCCTTTGCAATAAGATATGCAATAGTTTCCGAATCGATGGATGTCTGGAAAATCGAACCTGAGTATGCAAGTTCTTCTCTAATGGCATTAGAGTTCAATATAGTACCGTTATGTGCAAGAATAAGAGTTCCTTTTACATAATTAATAACCAGCGGCTGTGCGTTTGTTATTACTGCTTTTCCAAACTTTGGACTTCTGACATGTCCAACACCCAGATTACCTTTTAGTTCAGCTAACGAATCCTCGTCAAATACCTCAGGCACCATGCCCATTCCCTTTTTGAGATTAACTTTTCTCGGGCCGTTAGTGCCAGTAATTGCCATTCCACAACTCTTCTGACCTCTGTGCTGAAGTGCAAGAAGTCCGTAATAAAGAGTTTCTGCAACCTCATTTCCACTCATGTCATATATTCCAAACACGCCACATTCTTTTCTCGGAGATTCATATCCCCATTCTGTCTGCGTGCTGTTTATTTTTTCACTCATAATACTCTCCTATGAATTATTCTGTGAATGCTTTTATTATTTCTCATTAAAATCAAAAAACTAATACCTGTTAATGAGAATAACTATTATCAGGCCAAGACACTTAGTCAAGCAATTCCGAAATAATCTGATTAATCATCTGTGGATTTGCTTTTCCCTGTGTTGCTTTCATTGTCTGACCAACAATTGCTCCGGCAGCCTTTTTATTTCCTGCCTGGTAATCTGCAACGGCTTTTGGATTCTTCTCGATAATCTCTTCGATAATCTTCTTGAGTCCGTCTGTATCGTTATCCATCTTAAGTCCATGTTCCTCAACATAAGCTACAGGATCAACTCCTCCATCAAATATTGCCTCGAATACTTCCTTGGCAACAGTCTTGTTGATAACTCCCTCTTCTATAAGTTTGAGGAATGCTGAGAATGCCGAACCTTCAAGCTTAACCTGATCAGGCTCGATATTCTTGTCCTTAACTATTCTCATAGTCTCACCCATAAGCCAGTTAGAAGCTTCTTTTGGAGCACTTCCTTCCTTAACTGCATCTTCAAACAAATCTGCAAGTGGCTTGTAGAGTGTGATAATATCTGCATCATACTGAGGAATCTTGTATTCTTCAACGTATCTTGCTCTCTTCTCATCTCTGAATTCAGGCTGTGCGCTTCTTATCTTATCAAGCCATTCATCACTGATATTGATTGGCACAAGGTCCGGATCAGGGAAATATCTGTAATCCTGTGCATCCTCTTTAGAACGCATAGCATATGAATATTCCTTTGTATCATCCCATCTTCTTGTTTCCTGAACAACTTCTTCACCTGACTCTAACAAATCAATCTGTCTGTTTGTTTCATTTTCGATTGCTCTTGCAATAGCCTTGAACGAGTTAAGGTTCTTTGTCTCTGTTCTTGTTCCAAACTCACTTGAACCCTTTTCTCTCACTGATAAGTTGACATCAGCTCTCATTGAACCTTCATTGAGCTTACAGTCAGAAGCTCCAAGGTACTGAATGATAAGTCTCAGTTTCTCAAGATAAGCGATAACTTCATCAGCCGATCTCATATCAGGTTCTGAAACTATCTCGATAAGTGGAACTCCGGAACGGTTGAAATCTACAAGTGAACAGTCTGTCCAGTCATCATGAACAAGCTTACCTGCATCCTCTTCCATATGAATCTCATGGATTCTGACCTTCTTTGTTCCCTCTTCTGTTTCTATTTCAACATATCCGTCTCTGCAGATTGGAAGATATAACTGTGATATCTGGTAATTCTGCGGATTGTCCGGATAGAAATAATTCTTTCTGTCAAATTTACAATTCTGTGTAATAGTACAGTTAGTTGCAAGACCAACTGCTGTAGCATACTCAACTACCTGTTTGTTGAGTACCGGAAGTGATCCCGGCATACCTGTACATACAGGACATGTGTGAGTATTTGGTGCTCCTCCGAATTCTGTTGAGCAGGAGCAGAAAATCTTTGTCTTTGTTGCAAGTTCAACGTGAACTTCAAGTCCGATAACTACCTCGTAATCTTTCATTTTCTTCTCCTTTCTACTCTGCTGCAGGGCAGTGTTTGTACTCGCCTCTTGCCTGTTCGTAAGCGTATGCTGCTCTGATTAATGTCTTCTCACTGAAACAGTCTCCGATAAGCTGCATACCGATAGGAAGTCCCTTTGAATCTGTTCCGCAAGGAACTGAAATACCCGGAAGTCCTGCAAGGTTAACAGAGATTGTGTAAATATCACCTAAATACATCTTGATTGGATCTGCAAGACTCTTGCCAATCTCAGGTGCTGTAGTTGGCGCTGCAGGTCCGATGATAACATCGTATTTTGCAAAAGCTTCATCAAAAGCTTTCTTGATGAGTGCTTTTGTTCTAAGAGCCTTAAGATAATATGCGTCATAGTATCCGCTGCTGAGAACGAAGGAACCAAGCATAATTCTACGTTTAACTTCTTCTCCGAAGCCCTCTGAACGTGTCTTTTTATACATATTGTGGAGCCCGTTGTACTCTGCTGTTCTGTAACCGTACTTAACTCCGTCAAATCTCTCTAAGTTTGAACTTGCCTCAGCTGATGCAATAACATAGTATGCAGGAATAGCGTACTCGATAAGGCTCAAATCAAATTCTTCAACGATGGCACCTTTGCTCTTTAAAACTTCCACTGCTGCAAGAATTGAATCCTTAACCTCTGTATCAAGACCTTCACCAAAATATCCCTTTGGAATACCAATCTTAAGTCCCTTTACATCATCAACAAGTGCACTTGTAAAATCATATTCCTCACGCTTAACTGATGTTGAATCTTTTGGATCATGTCCTGCAATAACTTCAAGAATTGTTGCAACATCTGTTACATCCTTTGCGACAGGTCCGATCTGATCAAGAGATGAACCGTATGCAATAAGTCCGTATCTTGAAACAGTACCGTATGTTGGTTTGATACCTGTTACACCACAGAATGAACTTGGCTGTCTGATTGATCCACCTGTATCTGAACCGAGAGCAAATGAACACTCCTCTGCCGCTACAGCTGTACATGAACCACCTGACGAACCACCGGGTACATGATTTGTATTCCATGGATTTCTTGTAATGCCATATGCTGAAGTTTCTGTTGTACTTCCCATGGCAAACTCATCCATATTAGTCTTTCCTATAATAATAGCTCCTGCTGCTTCTAATCTCTCAACTGCAGTAGCTGTAAATGTAGGAACAAAATTGCCAAGTATCTTAGAACTGCAAGTTGTAAGAATCCCTGTTGTGCACATATTATCCTTTATTGCAACAGGCACACCTGCAAGTGGTCCTGTAAGCTTTCCTTCGTCAATGAGCTTTTGAACTTCTTCTGCCTTCTTCAAAGCTCCTTCTTTATTGACTGTGACGAAACTATTGATTGTATCGTCCTTTGCCTCAATCTGTGCCAATGCTTCATTAACCGCATCAACAACCTTAACTTCTCCGCTCTGAATCTTCTTGCCAAGTTCAGTAGCTGTCAAACTCATAAGTTTCATATTGAAATCCTTCCTATCGAAATCCTTCTTGTCAAAAATCTTTTTGCCAAACTTTTCTCAGTATTGAAAATCTTTTTGCCAAACTTTTCTTAGTATTGAAAATCTTTTTGTTTTAATAATTTCTCTCTGACTTTTTATCAGTGAATTAGTCAACTGTCTTAGGAACTACAAATGTTCCGTCTTTTTCCTCAGGTGCATTTGCGAGAATGTTTTCTCTGTCATCACCATTTACAACAACGTCTTCTCTGAACACATTGTTAACCGGGAAAATATGACTCATTGGCTCAACTGAGCTTGTATCTAACTGATTAAGCATATCTATGTAATCAAGCATTCTTCCCATATCACTCTTTGCTTTTTCTTTTTCGTCATCAGATAATTCTAACTTTGCAAGAATACCAACGTACTCTATTGTTTCGTCTGAAATAATATTTGCCATAACGTCCTCCTTTCAGGCTCACTATTCATATTCTATATTCTGCCTCATAAAATGTCAACGAGACGATTGAGGCTAGTTGCCACTTATTATCCCAAATGCAAAAACTTTCATTTATTTAAGTATTATTTTAAAAGAATATCACTTGCATCAATCATATTTTTACTATTCTTTATCAGCAGGCGATTGGTTTCATGGCATAATCACCGAAACCGCTCCGCTTGTTTCGGGATTATATGCAGTCGTCAAATTCATTCAAGCAAACTTGATGAATTTTCCTCGTTGCAGATACAAAAAAACAAGCAACCTATAAAAAGGCTGCCTGTGATTGCTGTAATTTTCCTTATTTACCAGAACCAGATAATCGTTCTCCTTTTTGATTTCTTTCCCATCATCCTTCTTCGGTTCACTTTCCTCATTACTTCTAGTCCCACTCAACTGTAATTCTACTTGTTCCGTCACTAAAAAATAGTTCAATTAATTCATAAGGATAAGGGTATTGTGTTTTGTAATCGACTCCTTCGCTTGAATAAAGAAATATTAGTTTCTCCGGCATTGCATTCAAACCTATAATCTCTACTTGATTCTCAAACTTATCTACTGTTGTTTTATCTGTAGGTTCAAACTTGAAGTAAAGTTTTTCTTTCTCTTTAAGTACAACGCCTTCTTTTGGAATTTCTTTCCAGCTTTTATTGTCTGAACTGTATTTTGACATTATAAGAGGTGTGTCACCCAAAAATCCTCCGTTTTTGTAAAAGACAGTTTCGCTGTTGTTCTTGTCACTCTTTATTGAGAATTCAAATCCTTCTCTTCCATTTTTGGAATTACCCTCAAGTGACACTTTATACGTCGGGTGATAATTGGTTGGAATAATTTCCAGTTCATTACTCTCTTCAGAATAAATGCTCTCTCCGTTTTTCATTTTATATGTCTTAACTTTATAAGTATATTCCTTTTTAAACTCTACATTTTTATCACAGTAATAGTCCTGATCATCCATTTCTTCATTTGATATTTCATCAATTTTTTTGAACTCTTTTTCATCTTCAGCTTTTCTGTATATAATAAATCCGTCAGGAAATGTTCCTTGGCAATAATTAATGAACACTATATTTAGTTCATCAAGGGACAACTCTTCTCCATTTTCATCATAAGTACTGAATCTAATAACAGGTTTTGACAGTACGCAACATCTGTATTCAGACCAGGCAAACGTAATCGCTTTTTCGATTCCATCTTTCTTACCTATTGCCTCAATATAATAACGGTAATCATTACCGGACTTCACATCTTTATCCACATATTTGTTTTCTTCAAAATCACCAATTTTTTCAATCAGTTTCCTGTCCATTTCTACATAATTTTCATAATTACCATATTCGTCTTTCTTCACTTTTGACATATCAACTCTGTAAAGTCTGTAGTATGATGCTCCATCAACTTTATCCCAAATAACTGAAATGTCATCTAACGAACTATCGATTGAAAGATTAACGAAACCGGATTCTACTTCATCTTCAAAAGCAAAAAGAGATTCTTTGTCTGAGCTTGTATACCTCCCAGTGCATCATCGCTTCTTATACACGACAAGTTCAGGATTTTCTCCCTCTGCTTCATAAGTACAAACCAATATGAAATCCATATTTGCAAGCACTCCAAAACAGCGTTCACCTCCAAATTCCGATTCCAACTGATTGCCCAAATAAGTGGTTTGATCATTCAGGAATTTTACCTGTGTTCCATTTGGAAGCCGATACTCCAGATTCACAAATCTTCCAACAAGTGCATTCAAACTTTCTACTTTAGGCATTCCTTCCACCTGAAGCTCGTTAATTTCATCAATCAGTTGCTTCTTGAATGCTTCAAACTGACCATCGTCACTTAGTTCCTGATATTTCTTCCAATAATTCAGTTTTGGCAATGTCTCCTTCAGATACGCTCGTGCCTGCTCTTCTGTACAGTTTTCATTTACCATATTTTTCACGCACACTTCAATCAAGTCATCCATATTGCTGTACATATATGTCCCATCTGCGTAACACCATTGGCAATAATCCTCATTAAAAGCGCCATCTCGTTCTTTGCTTATTATGGTGTCTTCCAAAGGCATTCCACAGCACTGACAAATCAATTGTCTTGGTGCCCCCAGCAACGTATTAATTGAAACATTAAATATCTTTGACAATATTTTCAAAGTCTCCGTGTTCGGCACCGTCTCGCCGTTTTCCCACCGCGATACCGCCTGTCTTGTCACAAATGCCTTCTCTGCCAGTTCATCCTGTGACATTCCATTCTTTGTTCGAAGTTCTAACAATACATCTTTTGTTTCCATAGCAACCTCCTATTCTGTTCGATATTCATAAACATCCCTATCTGAATTATACCCTTACGAACCAGAAATAGCACGCAACACGCTGTTGCGTTTTTTGTGTTACAGCTTCACTTGCACCCTGTACAGTATTATTTCCTTCCAGGATGCACCTCACCCCAACACTGATGCGATTTTCTCACCTAGAAAGATACCAAAGATACAAAAAATCACACTACATCCCACATATAAACCACCCATCATATATGCCTGGTTTTCAAACAGTTTATACGCTTCCAGTGAGAACGTGGAAAACGTAGTAAATCCTCCACATACACCTGTCTTCCAAAACAACACACTATTTGATGAAGCATTCCCCTTTCTCGCGGACACACCGACCACGAACCCAATCAGAATTGCTCCGAGAATATTTGTTATTAAAGTGAGAACAGGAAAACCTGTTCTCACCGGTATCAGGCTAATCGCATATCGAGCCACTGCCCCTATGGCACCGCCCAACGCAACAAACAAAAAATTCATTTTTTATCTCCCTCTCACATTTTAACAACACCAATAACAAACAACCAACACGAATTCAAACATACTTGGGAGGAAAAATAAAATTCGTCCAAGCTTTGAATTCTTCACTACCACAAGTGCCCCCAACAGGTTTGCAACAATCATTGGAAGCAAACCCAACGTAAGAAGAATTCCTCCTCGTTCCCAATTTTCCATTGGAAGCATCGCTTTTGGATTTGCAATTGTTGTACTATGTGACAGGAACAAAACTCCTGCACATATTAAACAAATTATCCCTATCACATTAAGTATCAAAACAGCATATGCTTTTTTATTCTTATTCATTCGTCTACCTCTCGTCCGCCAAAATTCTTTTTACGCCATTCCATGGCTGTTTCAACTCCGTCCTAAAGAATTCCGGATAATATTTCATCGGATCATCCAAATCAATCCAGCGAAGAAATTCATCCTGGTCATCTTCCGTCTGACTCATACAAATCGGTTCAAAATCTTCCGGAACCTTCATGTAAAAGTAGTATGAAATTTCATAAATTAACTTGTCCAAATTCCCTGGCGCATCACCATAAAAATAATTCTCATTGATAAATCCCAGTCGTTCCACTTCCAGCTTTACCCCGGTCTCTTCGAACACTTCTCGCACCACTGCTTCTTCCGAAGTTTCTCCGAATTTAATTCTGCCGCCAACGGAATATAAATATTCCGGACGAGCTTTGTTTCCTACCATGAGAATCTTGTTTTCTCTCATAATAATCGCTCCAACGCGAATATTAATGAGGCCCTCATCACAAGGGACTGTCATATCTTTGCTCATAACTCCTCCAATAATATTTATTTAATACCGCAAGCATAATTTTACCACATTTCCCGAGTCCACGCATCAACCTTTGATCCGTTCAATCATCCGATCAAGCACTCTGCTGTCTAAGGGTTTTGCCATTGTCTCCATTGTGCAAAAGAAATTGTCTCCCAACACATATCCCTCTCGATCATATAATTGCATTTTTGAAATAGCATTATTCGCATATTCATCATTGTCCATCAATCCAAAATGTTCTAAAATGATGTTTCTTCTTTTCTTCTCATCCAGTATCGTAAAATCCGGATAGATTATTCCACCCCCTGGAATCTCCAGCGGATATTCATACCGATAAGCAATATTTTCCTTATACAACTTATCCGCAATTATCTTCTCAGACTTCGAGCGAACTCGCTCACCCTTGTCTGTGTAGATTTCCACACCATCATCCCAAAACTCTTTTCCATGATATTCACACGCTTCCCATTCAGCGCGGAATTGCTCATTTGTTGGTTCTATAGGCTCGATCATTCTTCGCTTCCCCTTCCCCAGCATTTCATAGACCTTACTTGGTTCGGTCTCTTCCAAATCTCTAATGCATCGATTAATAGAATTTATTCGTTTTTCTAGTCTTTTCTTAAGTTTGTTATAGTACTCCACTTTCACAATGTCGGCCACCCGATCTTTTTCTTTTATGGATAAGTACTTCATAGCTTCATCTGCTTCCCGGAGGTAAAACTGGAATGAGTTTCCTCGTGCGGCAACATAAATACTCTCCTTTGGAAAATTTAACTTTTTAAGTTCAATACACACCCTCTTTAGTAGTTTTTCTGTCTTTTGTCTTTCTTCATAAAGTCCGATTTCTTCTGCCATCAATATTTACACTCCTTTCTTTCCCCCACTGCACAAATTTAATCTTTTTAATCCATGCATTTTTCCTCGGTGTATTTCTTTAATGCATAGAATTTATCTTTTTTATACGCTTCTATGCATACTTTTTCTATGACGTGTCTCCTCGTTGCATAGAAATTGACTTTTTTTCTCCTTTCTATGCATATTTTTTCTGTAATGTATCTCTTACTTGCACAGAAATTATTATTTTCGTACGAATCTATGCATCTCCTTCTTCTGGCGTACCTCTTTCATTCATAAAAAACACAATTTTTTCTTAATTCTATGCATCTCCCTCCGCCAATGTACCTTTGTCCTGCATAGAATCCAAAAAAAACTCTCTTATCTATGCATTCGCCCATTCCAAGATGCCCTAGCCCTGCATAGAACAAATCATCTTTGTCATTATCTATGCATCTCCCCCCCACGCACAGCCTTTCCATCTTCCATTCATATCTTATGTTGCATTGACGTCTTTAAAAATATATCCGCTCCGAGCATTCGGTGCGGATATATTTAAACATTACCTTATGGCTTCCCTATATGTCAACACTTAAATTGCTAATTTCCCAATAATTGCGCCATCGTCATCCTTGCCAACAATTTCAAAGCCCTGAGCCCTGCACAACTTTTGTGATGCCTGATTCTCTGGATGCCAGCAGGCATAGATGTGTTCAACTTTTCCGTATGGAAAACTTTTAATATAATCAATAATTTGTTTCACCGCTTCCTTGCCATAGCCCTGCTGCTGATATTTCTTGTCAATCATCAGGCGATAGATTTCATATGCAGGTGTATCATCATAATCACATTCCTTTTCATATGCGATCAACGTAAAACCAATCAATTCATCATCATTGTAGATTGCCTTTGGAATGCAACGGTAATATTTTTCTGCTTCTGCCGAATTCACATCAGAATGAGCATAAGACTCTGCCAAACTAAAGATGTTTGGATTCACAAACGGTCGTTGGAAATCATGCACATCTAATTCAATGCAGGCCATCCAATTACTGTGATTTACTTCTCTTAAATTTACCATTTCAGATCTCCCATATAATCAATGAAAGCGCCAATCCCAAGACCAACGCTTTCAACAGACTACTTATGTATGTATAATCTTGTCATTTCCGGTTCGTCATCTCCCTGTGCCATACAATAGAATTCCCATCCATATTTCTCGTAGAATCCTGTGTGGTCCGTTACCAGGTAAATCGGTGAGACACCTTTTTTCTTCATGTCATCCACCACCAGATTTAATAAATTCCCGGCAATTCCCCGGCAGCGATAATCTTCCTCTGTATACACTGCACAAACATTCGGGGACAGGTCTTTGCGATCATGGAAGTCATTGTCAATCACTCCCATTCCTGCAATGATACGTTCCCCATCAAGACACAGGTACCAACCGTTTTTCGTATCATTGTTTAAGAATGCATCCATGCATTCCAGGTATGCTTCTTTCGGCACACCCCATTTATTGTGGAACCATTCTGCTGCTTCGTCCTTTAATTCAGGAACTTGATCCAATGCGAAATACTTGTAACTACTCATAATCTCCTCCTTTATGCTGAACGTCTCGTTTCTCTTAAAATTCTGCGAATACTTTTCTCTGATAAAGAATATTCATATGCAAGCTCCGGCACCGATTTTCCTTCACGATGCCTCTCACAAATCTTGTTGTTTCGTGTCCGATAATAGACTCTGGAATTCGTCTGGCTCCCCCACTCCGTTTTCTCCTTGCAGGGAATATAGATGTTGACACCACTTGCATACTGCTGAATAATTTCAATTACTTCCTTGGGCAGAATTTCTTCCGCTTTGATATAGCTCATATAATCCTCCTATTATTTTTTCGGATTCATCTGAGCATAATTTCAATTTTATTTTATGCCCAGACTACTGAGCGATAACATATCTTTTGCGCATAAACATTGCTCTTCCTTTCCTCTTTATTCTGCCTCCATCATACCAAACGAGAAAGTCAAAAACAAGCCCATCTTTACTTCTAAACAAAAATGGGCTTTGATCTGTTATAGAAATGTTCTCCGACAACAATACTCTTCTCCCGGAAAAGTAAGCGTCTCTCTGTTGGTTGATTTCTATAAACTGATTATAAATATTGGGTTTACAAATATGGCAACTTTTAGCAGGTCTGGATAACTCATAAGCCATGCTTCCTGCTTGCTGAATCTCCTGTCCGCCTTCCATCTGATCAGTAACAGCTTTAGCTCCGATTGCGCCTGTTCTTCTGACCGAATTTTTCTCATCTCCTTCCTACATCCATCACCCAAAAGGGTAAAAAAATAGCCATCTGGATGGTAAGTCCAAATGGCTTATGTATAACATTTTTATTATATATAACATGAATTTTCGCACGACGAAATCCCTATATATTACAAGCTAATCGAAAATTGACTGAATCCACTTTATTCTTGTATCTACAGAATCCTTTCCTATTTTACTATTAAGTGCTGCTTCATAACCATGGCATCCACCTTGTATTTCATGCAATTCTACAGGGATATTTACATTTTTTAGTCTTTCAGCAAATGCAACTCCTTCATCATGGAGACAATCAAATTCTGCAACTTCGACATATGTTTTTGGAAATAATTCAAGCGAATCAACATCCATAATAGATGCATACTTGACTTGTGTCATATCCTGATTCTCTAGGTATATTTTCCAAAACAGTTCTGTACACCTCGAATCCCAAATTGGTGTATCAGTATATCTTTTCATTGATTCTGTACTCATACTTTTATCAAGAACTGGATATATCAACAACGTTCCTTTAGGAATCTGTTTTTTATTATCTCTCAACATCAACGTTACAGCTGCCGCTATATTTCCACCTGCACTGTCTCCAGTTGCAATCATCTTATCTCTATTGATATTTAACATTTCTGCATTTTGTAACACCCATAAATACGTATTATAACAATCTTCAATAGCAACTGGATATCTATGTTTAGGTAACAATCTGTAATCAGGTAAAACTACTTTACAGTTTGACTTTTCAGCATACAGTTTTGCAATCTTGTAATGTGCATTCGATGCTTTTAGTAGAAAACCGCCGCCATGAAAGAACATAATGCACGGAAGACTATCTCCACATTGTTTTGGTTCTATGACTAAAGTCGAAATATTATCATTCTTATACCCTGGTGTAGAATACTTCTTTACGGTGACCTTATCATCCGATTTACACTTATTTGTTTGATAAACAAAATTCAAGACAGGGTATAAATTGCATACTATTGAGCCATGAAATCTTGCAATTTTTTTCAGTTCGTTATCAATATCATATTTCATTGCGTTTATTCCTTTTCACGATTATTGTGCCAGATAACTTGAATTTCCTTTAGTATATTATATTGCGAGATAACTTGCTATCATCCAAGCAAATATCTACTTCTTCCAAACACTTTTGTCGATTTCGTATACTCCATCGTGATAAGGACCTTCTCCTGTAAAAAATGTTTCAAATCCACACTTTTCCAGCACCCGTCCGGATGCTACATTTTCCAACAAGCGAATCCCGTAAACTTCTGTTATTCCTACTTGTTCTGATATTACAGGAAGAAATGCCTTTACAGCTTCCGTTGCATACCCATTTCCGGTATATACTTTTGCAACATGATAGCCAATTTCCCATTTTCCTTCACCGATTGGAACCAATTGTACATAACCGATATTCTTATCATCTTCTTTTGTTATCAACGCATATATCAATGGACCATCAACCGAACCATACTGAGACATTATAAATTCAATAATTTCCTGAGCTTCTTCTATAGTTTCAAAAACCTCATCTGGTACAAACCTTCTTATATCTTCATCAAGTGAGTTCTTATGAACATCCATAGCCATATCCATTGTCATTTCTGATATTATCAATCGTTCTGTTTCAATTCTCATTTCAAAACCTCCGTAACAGTTTATTTTAAATATAAAAATCATCCCGTTTAATATCTTCCCACGGGTTATTCATCTGTTCTCCATCTACGTTCTTCCTGTTTTCTATTTTATCGCCAAGAATCGTGCCTGCAGGTATGAAATCCATAGACATCCTTACATCATAGCCAGAGATACCAACTTCTTTAAATGTATATCCACTGCATCAAAACACCTTACTGGACAATTGCCTGAATTAAGGATTAACGGCAGTTCCGTACATCCCAATATGATGCCTTCTATCCCATCGCTCTCTTTCATTCTGTTGATTATAGTAACAAGCTCATCTAAAGTAGATTCTTTTACAACCCCTATTTCTAACTCTTCAAATATCCTTTTTCCGATCAGTTCGCGCTCTTTCTCATTCGGAACAAAAACTTGAGCTCCTTCCGAGATCAGATCCTTTTTCATGAAATCCTGTTCCATAGTGAAAACAGTTCCCAAAAGTCCAACCCTGGTTATCCCGGCTGGCATCACTTCTTCACTGACTGCTTTAGGAATGCTGACAAGTGGATAACTGATCCTTTTCGACAGTTCATCATATACCATTCATTATAGTACTGATGATCGTATCCATCTGTGCATCAAGCATTCCCAGGTATGTTTCAGCAACTGCCTCCGGAGAACTTGGTGTATCTCCACCTCCGGTTACCGGCAT
>JAEEGL015420449.1_pt1 | contig 26679 bp, 29 predicted proteins | sample 9134231 | NCBI WGS metagenome assembly JAEEGL01 (sample SAMN16246548, study PRJNA631951) | gut metagenome | biome: gut microbiome; feature: rumen; material: fiber-attached | host: Bos | place: Iran: Karaj | collected 2018-10 | reverse complement strand
TTTTGTGGAGCATAGGGGAGTCGAACCCCTGGCCTCTACAATGCGAATGTAGCGCACTACCAACTGTGCCAATGCCCCAAATCGGAAGCAGAAGGAATTTTAACACGAAACGGAGGCAAATGCAAGCCTAATTTTTCCGAGGGAGGATCATGACTGAGAAAAACTACAAGGAAAGAGATCCGAGCACTTCGGCAACGTCTCCCCGGATGACCAGGGAAGCCTGCTGATCCGCAGGGGTTGGCTCCTGATTGATGACGACGAGGTTTTTGCCTCTGAAATGCTCCAGAAAACCGGCTGCGGGCTCGACGGAAAGAGAGGTACCGGCGACGATCAGCGTGTCCGCATTGGTGATCTCCCGAAGGGCGCCGATGCAGACATATTTCGGGAGGGGCTCGCCGTAGAGGACCACGGACGGCTTGATGACGCCGCCGCACTCACAGCGCGGGATGCCGGAGGAATGAAGGATATCCTGAGCGGTAAAGGAAGCGTTGCACTCCATACAGTAGTTTTCATGAACGGAGCCGTGAATTTCGTAGACGCGGATGTTGCCGGCCTTTTTGTGCAGGCCGTCGATGTTTTGGGTGACAATGCCCCGCAGCTTATCCGCTTTTTCCAGCTCGAAAAGGCAGCGGTGCGCAGCGTTCGGCTCCGCGTCCGGATACAGCATAAACTGACGGTAAAAATCAAAGAAAATATCCGGATGGAGATAGAAAAACGATTTGCTGAGGATCATTTCCGGGGAAAGGGAACCAAACTCCCGCGAATACAGGCCGCCCGCGGAACGGAAATCCGGGATCCCACTGGCGGTGGACACGCCGGCGCCGCCAAAGAAAACGATGCGCCTGGAGCGGCGGATGATCTGCTGAAGCTGATCCGACATAATAAAGCCCTTTCTTTCTGATCATTCCGGGAGAATGTATTCGAAATCCCGGAAAACGGCGGTGCCTCCGGCTGTTTTGCCGGCCTGCATAAACAGCGCCATGCGGACGCCGGTAAAATGATCCAGCCGGTAGACGAGCGGATGGTCCGGAGCGGAAACATGGGTCCCGGCTTCATCCGTCCAGGACAGGCGGACGGTATCCTTCAGGTCTGTGAAATCAAATGAGAGGGATAGAATGACCGAAGGAGAGGAGAGATCCGCCAGGGTTTCTTCCCGAACCGGCTCATCCGAGCGCATGATCCCGCCGTGTTCACGGTCCGCCGCGCGTTCCACGCGGACCAGCCGGAATCCCGCTTCCGTCCTTTCCAGACACAGCGCAGCAAAGCAGCCCTGAAGAGCCATCAGGCCGGCGCGGTCCCCGGCGAGGAGCCGGCTGCCGTCCACCGTGACGCGGCAGGAGGGTTTGCTGCCGAAGACCCGCTGCGTGAGCATGTTCGGGGTGTGCTCCAGATCCTCCGGGATCCGGCCGGACATGACGCAGAGGCCTTCCCCGCCTGCGCTGACAAGGGACAGGTCCGGCTGGTGGTTCCACTGCCAGCCCGGAAGCGGCATACGGTTTCTCAGTGTATCGGAAAACGCGAGCCGCCGCAGGCTGTCCGCCGCGCCGCTGCCCGGGTCCCGGTCCGTATGGATCACGGGCCCGTCCCTCTCCCAGGAAAGAGGAAGGAGGACCGGCATCCTGCCCGCCGCCCCGTGATCCTGAAAAAGGAAGGCAAACCAGCGGCCGTCCGGCGTATCGACAACGCCGCCCTGAGCGGCGCCCTTTCCCGGAAGGCCGAGGTCATCCTCCAGGATATCACCGCCGGAGAACGGCCTGCCGGGAGAGGAGGCGGAAAAGCAGGCCTGGGTACGGAGATGACCGGCGGGCCAGTGGATGGAAAAAAGCCAGTATCTGCCGAAAAGCTTATAGAAATGATGGCCTTCATAGCCCAGACCGTCTGATGCGTCCTTCAGTATCAGGCGGTCCAGACCACCGGGCCGGGGTCCCGAAAGATCCGGCAGGAGCTCCGTGAGGCGCACCTCCCGGTTTCCGTGGACGATGTATACCCTGCCGTCGTCATCGAACAGAAGGGAGGAATCGTAATAGAAACCCTTCATGACCTGCTTTGTCCAGGGACCTTCGATGCTCCGGGCGGTATAATGCAGCGTTTCCTTCGTTTCATTGCAGGAGAAGACGACGTGGAATGTTCCGGCGTGATAACGGAGGCAGGCGGCCCACATGCCCCGACCGTAGATATCCCCGTTCAGGAGGGACCTCTGCGGCGGGTCGCCCAGCGCATCAAAGACCCAGGAGCAATGCTTCCAGCGGAGCAGGTCCGGGCTTTTGAGGATCTCGCCGCCGGGAAAGAAATGCATGGTGGTGGAGATCAGATAATAGACCGAACCGACACGGATGATATCCGGATCCGGATAGTCCGCGGGGATCAGGGAAGGGATCATCCTGCAGCACCCTCTTTCAGCTTTCTGACAGGAAGAGTATACGGAAACCCGGAAAAGAAATCAAATCCGAATGCATCCCCCGCCCGATCCATGCTATAATGATCCGGACAGGAAAACGGAAAACAGGGAGGACCGGATGGAAGGGAAAAAGAAGATCAGCGTGATCGGCCCGGCAATCATCGACGTGCTGGCAGGGCCTGTGAGCGCCGGAATATTTGAACAGAACTCGACGCCGGTAAAGGATATCCGGCTTTCCTTCGGCGGAAACGCGCTGAACGAAACCGTGGTACTGAAAAAGCTGGGCTGCGAGGCGCGGCTGGTCTCCAAGGTCGGCGGAGACGAAGCGGGATTTCGCATCCTGCGGATGCTGGAGGATCAGGGAATCGGCACCGGGAACATCGCCATGGAGCGGGAGCTTGCGACAGGGATCAATATCGTGCTGTATGACGGGAGCGGGGAAAGGCGTTTTCTGACAAATCCGGACAGCAGCCTGAGAAAGCTGAGCGAAGCGGACATAGAAAACAGCATCGGGCAGCTGGACGACATCATTTCCTTTTCCTGCATGTTCGTTTCCCCGCTGCTGGATATACCGGCCATGGAGCGCATTTTCCGGAAAATCAGGGAAAAGCCCGGCAGGGTGCTGGCTGTTGACATGACCATGGCCAAGAGGGGAGAAACGGCAGAGGATCTGAAGCCGCTGCTGGGATATGTCGACTACCTGCTGCCGAACAGGGCTGAGCTGCGGGCGATCGGCGGGCCGGACGAGGAAAAGGCCGCCGGAAGGTTGCTGGAGTACGGTGCCGGATGCGTGATCGTCAAAAAAGGGGACGAAGGATGCAGCGTATACCGGAAGGAGGGACGTTTCGACTGCGCGGCGTACCGGCCGGAGAAAGTTGTGGACACGACCGGTGCCGGGGACAGCTTTGCCGCGGGATTCCTGGCCGGGCTTGCCTCAGGCTACCCGCTTGAGAAATGCGTCCGGCTGGCCAACGCTACGGCGTCCTTCTGCGTGGAGAGCGCAGGCGCGGCGGACGGGGTCCCGTCCATGGAGAAAATTGAAGAACGGATGGGGCTGCGGCCGGAGGAAACCTGAGAGGGAAAAAGGCAATAAAAAAGAGGGAAGCGAGTTCCCTCTTTTTTTCCGGCTTATCAGTATCCGATCTCCGCCAGGATCCTGTCCATCACCCTCGCGTTCAGGAGCGAGAATTCTTTGGAGACCAGCGGCTGCGCACCGTTCAGGATGCAGTCGCCCAGCTGTTCGACCTCCAGGCAGTAATTGTTCTTGGCAAATACCTTTTTCGTTTCCCGCGTGCCGTCCGCCCGGGTGACCGTATAGGCGATCTCACCGGGCTGATTGAACTCCACGCCGGAGACGATGCTGCCCTGCGTGCCGAAGATCACAAAACGGTCATGCCTGCCGGGGATCAGCATGGCGCAGTCCAGATCCGCCATGGCGCCGCCCTCAAAGGTCAGGAGGGCCGCGGTGAACAGGTCTATGTGCCGGTCGGAGAACTGACCGACCGCCTGAACGGAAACGGGTTCCTTTTCCATCATGCGGAGGATCATGCTGAGCGGATAGCAGCCCAGGTCATACATCGCGCCGCCGTAGGTCTCCCTGCGCAGACGGATGTCCGTATCCGGCCGGCGGCCGGCGACAAAGGAGGAGTTCATGTACCGGATCTCTCCGATCACGCCGGAGCGGAGCTCCTCCCGGACCGCCTGAACAAAGGGGCTGTGCAGGTACGCGAAGGCTTCCATCAGCAGGACGCCGTTTTCCTCGGCCGCGCGGAACATTTCCCGCGCCTGCTCCTCGGAAACGGCGAGCGGCTTTTCACACAGGACGTGCTTTTTTGCTTTCAGAGCCCGGATGCTCCACTCACAGTGCAGGCTGTTGGGAAGCGGGATATAAACCGCCTCCACCTCCGGGTCGCAGAGCAGTTCATCATAGCTGCCGTAGGCTTTCTGAAAACCGAATCTTTGCTGAAACAGGCGGGCCTTTTCCAGACTTCTGCCGGCAATGGCGTACAGATCGCAGTTTTCCGCAAGCTGCATACCCGGGATCGTCTGCCCCTGAGCGATATCCGCGGTTCCGATGACACCCCAACGTATTTTTCTCATTTTACGGGTCCTCCTGTATGATGCTGTAATGACCGACTGTGCTTTCTTCCTCTGCCTCAATCATACACATCCTTCTCCCGGAAATCAACAGTAAAATTCTATTTTCCGGCTGGAGGCGCGAGGGACTGAGGGCCGGGCCGAATTGCAGAAAACCGACCGAGGAGGAATGAAAAAGCAGGAAACAGGGCATTGGATAAAGAAAACAACCGATATACCATCAAAAGCATAAAAGGTGCCTTGCCCGCAACTGGGCAGAAAGACCGGGAAGGAAGGAAAATGAATTACAAAATCCCCGTACTGATTATACTGACAGTCATTTATCTGTTTAAAATGCTGAAGAACCTTGCGCGCAGCAGGTCCGCCGGGCGGGCTGTGCCGGCGAACGTGGCGGACGTATACGACCCGGAAACGTACCGGAAATGGAAGGCGTATCACGCGGAAAAGAACCGGCTGAATTACATAAAGGATACCGCGGACTACGCGATCGGGATGATCCTGATGGCGTTCGATCTTTATGCCGCTTTCGCAAAGCTGTTTCCGCCGGATCTGTTTATGCAGATGATGGCTGTGGTGCTTCTCTCCGAGCTGGCAAGCCTGCTGACGCTGCCTGCTGCCTGGTACGATACCATGGTGATCGAGGAGAAATACGGGTTCAACCGTTCCAGGGCCGGGACCTTCTGGGCGGATCAGGTCAAGGAGCTGATCATCGGCCTGTGCATCACGATCGGCATCGGGGCTATGCTGATGGGTGTCCATCAGTCCATGGGGGACTGGATGATCCCGGTGTTTGCCGCAGTGATGACTGTGTTCATGCTGGCCTTTTCCTTCCTATATCCCTTCTTCAGCAAGATCTTCAACAAATTCACTCCCCTGGAGGAGGGCGAACTGAAGGAAAAGCTGACGGCGCTGCTGGAAAAACACGGGTATCAGGTGCGCGCGATCCAGGTGATGGACGCCTCGAAGCGGTCCACAAAGTCCAACGCCTATTTTTCCGGATTCGGGAAAACCAAAACCATCGTGCTTTACGACACGCTGGTGCAGGCGATGACACCCGACGAGATCTGCGCGGTGTTTGCCCATGAAATGGGACACGGCCTGCACAAGGACGTGCTGAAGAGGCAGGTGCTGTCCTTCGGGCAGATGCTGGTGCTGGGCATTCTGGCCTGGCTGACGCTCCGCACCGCGGGGATCTTTACCGACTTCGGCTTTACGGAGATCAATTACGGCTTCGCGCTGATCATGATCATGGAGGTGGAATTCGCCCTGATCTCCCCGCTGTTCGGCCTGGTGATGAACGCCATATCCCGCAGGAACGAATACCGCGCGGACGCGCAGGCGGTGGAGGAGGGCTACGGCGAGGAACTGATCAGCGGACTGAAAAAGCTGGCCAAAGGGAATTTTGCCGATCTTTCCCCGGATCCGTGGCTGGTGAAGCTGGATTATTCCCATCCCACGCTGAGCCAGCGGATCGACGCGATCCGGAAGAAGGGCTGACAGACATCCTGTTTTGATATCCGGAGGTGAACGGTATGCCGGAGATGACGGAACAGCTGGGTATTATCGCAATGGATTCCGCAAAGGAGCTGGGAAAGCGGGCGGATGAGATCATCCGCGAATGGCGGGGCGGCGAAAGCAGGCTGATCGAAGCCAGGTGCCCCCGGTTTGCCAGCGGGGAAGGAAAGGGCATCATAGAACAGTCCGTGCGGGACAAGGACCTGTACCTGATCACGGACGTGACCAACAACTCCCTGACGTACATGATGGACGGGAGCAGGAACCGTATGTCCCCGGACGACCACTTTCAGGACCTGAAGCGCGTGATCGCCGCGTGCAACGGCAGCGCGGCACGGATCAACGTGATCATGCCCTTTCTGTACGAAAGCCGACAGCACAGGAGGACGATGCGGGAGTCGCTGGACTGCGGCGTGATGCTGCAGGAGCTGGAAGGGATGGGCGTACACAGCCTGATCACCTTTGATGCGCATGATCCGCGGGTACAGCACGCGGTGCCGCTGATGAATTTTGAGAACGTATCCCCCGCGCTACAGTTTTCCCAGATGCTGCTGGCCGAATATGAGGATCTGATCCTGGACAGGGAGCATATGATGTTTATCGCGCCGGACGAGGGAGCGACGGGGCGCGTTGTATTCATGGCCTCCCTGTTCGGCCTGAACATCGGCATGTTCTATAAACGGCGGGATTACACGGTGATCGTGGACGGAACGAACCCCATCGTTGCCCATGAATTCTGCGGGGAGTCGCCGGAGGGAAAGGACTGCATCGTGATCGACGACATGATCGCCTCCGGCGGCAGCATTATCGACGTCGCGCGCCAGCTGAAGGAACGGGGCGCCAGACGGATATTTCTCTTTGCGACCTTCGGCCTGTTTACACACGGAATGGACAAGTTTGACAGGGGATTTGAAAACGGGTGGTTTACCCGGGTGTTTACGACCAACCTGGCCCATCTGAAGCCGGAAGCCCTGGAGAGGGAGTATTTCTGCCCGATCCGGATGGACCGGTATGTGGCAGCCCTGATCAACCACATGAACAAGGGTGAATCGCTGACCCGGATCACGCGGCCGGAAAGCCGGATCATCGAAACGGCTGAAAAGTACAGGGCGGCCCATAATGCCTGAAAAAAAGCCTTGAAGGAGGAGATTGCATGGAGATCAGAAAGCACAGGGACGGCGGGACGCTGACTGTTGAGGTGGAAGGACGCCTGGACACCGTGACCTCAAAGCTGCTGGAGGACGCCCTGAAGGAGGAACTGACCGAAACGGACGGGCTGGTGCTGGACTTTGAAAAACTGGACTATATCTCCTCAGCCGGACTGAGGACGCTGCTGGTTTATCAGAAGGCGCTGGAGGCCCGGGGAGGACTGAGGATCATCCACGCGGATGAGAACATCAAGGAAGTGTTTGAGATTACCGGCTTCATCAACATCCTGAAGGTGGAATGACCCGAATAACGAACGAAAAAACACGCCCTGCCGCAAAAGCAGGACGTGTTTTTCTATGTCCGGGAGGAGATCACTTTCTGGTGGTGCTCCTGGCCCAGTCGTAATTCTTGAGGTTCATGTTGAGGTGACGCGGGAGGCCTTCAACCATCATGGGCATATAGTGGCCCTGAATGAGGGGACGCACGTAGTCCAGGAACTCTTCCGTCACATAATCGCCGGCCTTGTTGATCCACTTGCGCGGAACGACCTTTTCGCCGTTGGCGATGCGGTGCACGTCATAGACGCCCGTCGCGCTCTGGTAAGGATCGTCGGAGACGCGGTCGATAACGACCATGACGCCGGAGGAGCCTTCATCCGCTGCCTTGACGGTGGCGCCGCCGACGTTGAAGGCTTCGTCCACGTCGATCTTGCTGGCCAGGTGGGCGGCAGCGCGCTGAAGCGTGGAGAGCTCGATGGCGCGGGTCTTGCAGTTCAGCTCGTTATGGACCACTTCCGCCAGATAGGCGGCGGTGCCGGTCATCTGGATATGCCCGAAGGCGTCCTTGGTGGTGGAGCCGGCGGTGTTTTCGCAGACATACTTGCCGTCCGCGGTTTTGATGCCCTCGGAAACGACGGCTACCACGACGTCCTTCTTGTCCAGCAGGGCCTTGACCTTCTGCACGAAGGCTTCCGTATCAAAGGGGACTTCCGGAAGATAGATCAGGTCGGGACCTTCGCAGTCCTCGCTGCGGGAGAGGGCGGCGGAGCCTGTGAGCCAGCCGGCATTGCGGCCCATGATCTCGACGATGTTGACGTTCTTCTTTTTATAGGAGAAGCCCATCGCGTCACGGATGATCTCCTTGGTGGAGGTGGCGATATATTTGGCGGCGCTGCCGAAGCCGGGCGTATGGTCGGTGATGGCAAGGTCGTTGTCAATGGTCTTCGGGCAGCCGACGAATTTCTGCTTCGCACCGGTCAGCAGGGAATAGTCAAACAGCTTGCGGATGGTATCCATGGAGTCGTTGCCGCCGATATAGATAAAGACTTCGATATCCAGCTTGTCCAGCAGCTCAAAGATCCGTTCATAGACGGCCCTGTCCTCATGGATCTCCGGCAGCTTATAACGGCAGGTGCCCAGAAACGCGGAGGGAGTCCGCTTCAAAAGCTCCAGATCCAGCTCATTCTTGATATGGTCGGACAGATCGATATACTGTTCGTCCATGAAGCCCTGAATGCCGTAGCGCATGCCGTACACCTTGTTGTAGCCGCGTTCCATGGCATTCTTGAACACGCCGGCGAGACTGGAGTTGATGACCGCGGTCGGGCCACCGGATTGACCTACGAGAACGTTACCTTTCATGATACAATGCTCCTTTTTTTATTTTTTTCCTCTTCGGGAAAATAATTGCGTGATTTTATCCGCGGCGGATGATGCTGTGACGTTCCGGACCGACGGAGATGCAGCGGATGACCTGCCCGACGGCGTTTTCGATGCGGTTGACGTAAGCCTGGGCTTCCCTGGGAAGGTCCCACCAGTCACGAACGCCGGAGATGTCACACTTCCATCCCTTCATGGTCTCATAGACGGGCTCGCATTCCTCCAGGTCGGCGGGATAGGGGAAATAGTCGATCTCCTCTCCCCGCAGGCGGTAGCGCACGCAGAGCGGTATCTCATCCAGGGAGCTGAGCACGTCCAGCTTGGTGAGGGTCAACTCCGTCGCGGCCTGTACCTGGACACCGTAGCGCGTGGCCACCAGGTCGATGGGGCCGACGCGGCGCGGCTTGCCGGTCATGGAATATTCTTCCCCGCCAAGCTTGCGCAGCCGTTCCGCTTCCTCCCCCTTGAACTCGCAGACGAAAGGGCCTTCACCCAGACAGGTGGAATAGGCCTTGAAAACGCCGATGACCCGGTCGATCTTCGCGCCGGGGAGGCCGGAGCCGATCGGCGCGTAAGCAGCAAGCACATTGGAGGAGGTGGTGTAGGGATAGATGCCGTAATCGGGATCCCGGAGCGCGCCGAGCTGGGCCTCAAAGAGGATCCGGCGCTGATTTCTTTCCGCCTCCAGAAGGTAGGCCCGGGTATCGCGGATGAAGGGCATGAGCTTTTCACAGCAGTTATGCAGCCAAGCCTCGAGCTCCTCCTCCGAAACGGGATCCGCGCCGTAGACATTGGTGAGGATCATGTTTTTCCAAACGCGGAGATCGTTGAGATGCTGGCGGAGCTTTTCCGGATAGAACAGCTCGCCGGCCAGGACCGCCTTTTTCTGGTATTTATCGGAATAGAACGGCGCGATGCCCTGCTTGGTGGAGCCGGTCTTTTTTTCCTTCAGGCGGCGCTCCTCAAGCACGTCCAGCTTCCTGTGCCAGGGAAGAAGGAGGGACGCGCGGTCGCTGATCATTACATTTTTGGGCGTGATGGAAATGCCTCTGCCCTGCAGGTCTTCAATTTCCTTCGCCAGAATCTCTGGATCCAGGGCAACGCCGTTTCCCAGAACGTTGACCACGTTTTCACGGAACACACCGGCGGGGAGAAGATGAAGATCGAATTTGCCGTATTTATTGATAATGGTATGGCCGGCATTGCCGCCGCCCTGAAAACGGACAACGATATCGAAATCCTCCGTCAGCAGGTCGACCATCCGGCCTTTGCCTTCGTCGCCCCAGTTGATGCCTACAATTGCGGTACAAGCAGCCATTGTGTATGTCCTTCCCTCGGGCTTCCGTAAGCCCGGATATCACATTATTATAAAAGCCTGAACACAGGCGTCTGTCTGACAATTGCATATATTATATCATCGGGAGGAAAGCAATTCAAGAAAAAATTCACATGCCCGCGAAGCGCAGCGGAGGACCGGGGAACGGTCCTCCCGCTTTCCGTCCTCAGCCGGGATCAGCCCCGGAAAAATCATACGGGATCCTCTTCCGATACTTTCCGGCAGGCCAGACCGTAAAGCTCATCGACGCTTTCCCTGCCGGTGAGAACGGCGCTGCCGGTCAGGACGCGGAAGCCGTATTGCTCGGCGCGGCTCCTGATCCTGTCCAGCTGGGCGGAAACAGCCTCCTCCGGCTGTGAGAGGAAAAGAAGGGCAAACTTGCCTCCACTGACCCGGTAGCCGTAGGTCTCTTTGGCTGTTGAGGAACGGATACATCTGGCGACGGTCGCCAGCGCCCTGTCCCCGGCGGGAATGCCGTCTGCCTCATTGATCTGCTTCAGCCCGGTCAGCTCGACTGCCGCGACGGCGGAAACGCGGGAAGAGAAGGACTCCGCGTCATCAAACCAGGCGCGCCTGCTGCGGAGCCCGGTCAGAGCATCCAGCATATTGTCCTGGGAGCGCAGAAGCATAAAGAAGAAAATGGCCGCGGTGATCAGGGCCGCGTTGAAGTGGTTGCTGTGGAGCGTGACATCCAGCGCGACGGCAGCCATGCAGCAAAGCGTGCTGACATAGAGAGCGATCCGCGTCAGTACGTGGGAGCGGCGATAATACCTGTAAATGAACCAGAGCGTGAGAGCCGCGTAGAGGGCGGCCACGGCAAAGGGAAGGTACCAGAGAGGACCGCGGATCTCGCGGCTGCCTTCAAAGCGGATCACCCAGGACGTGAAGAAGGCCGTACACATGGCCAGGGCGTTGAGGACGGCGGGAATGGGCAGGTACTTCCGGATCGGCGAACGCCAGCCGACGACCATCATGATCCCCAGAGCCGCGACCGGCCGGACTGCCAGGCCGAGCATGGCAGCGAGCGTACGCCAGAACGACAGCTCCGGGGAGCTGCCGAAGGTGGCGCGGAGCATATTCTGCGCGATGAGAACCAGCGTGCAGAACACTGTCATCCACAGATAGCCGAGCTGGATATCCTTTGAATTTCTGTAAAGAGCGAGCTTTACGCTGAAACCGAAAACGAGAAACAGGGTAAGGAAATGCTGCTTCAGGAAAACAAGCATGGCTACAGTCCTCCCATCTGACCCGAAGGGTTCTATTTGGAACCGTACTGCCGGAGAACGGTTTTCTGAATCATGACATATCATACCTATATTACAGGAAGCTTATCATTTTTTCAAGAAGTGCCGGATGAAACCGTTATATTTTTTTACAGAGGAAAACCGATTTTTACCATTCCGGAGGCAGAAAAGGTCAGTTCACCTGCCACTGCGCGCTTTCCCAGCCCTCAGGGAGAAGGATCTCATCGTATTTCCTGATCTCATTGCGGGTAAAGCCGCTGTCATCATTGTTTTCCATTTTGACGTACTTGTTCAGCCTTTCCCCCATGATGCCCTTGCAGTACGCGCGCCGATCCCTGTTTTTTTCAAAGAAAGTGATCTGCCCCGTGACCGTATTGCCGCTGACGTGGGTGATGGCGTTGGTCCGGGTGCGCTTTTCGTGCTGGCGGTGCATACCGATCAGACCGCCGCAGTGCGCATAGCCGTACACGGAGGCATAGCCGTCTATCCGGACTGTTACGCCGGTGACGTCCATGAAGCCGTTCGCGACCGCGCCGCCGAGGAATTGCTCACATTTTTTCTTTTTATCGGTATCCGCGTAAATCAGCGTCACGTCGGCGGCGCTGTCGGAGACGGAGCCCGTGCCGAAGCCGACAAGGCCGGCCACGCCCCCCATCCTGCCGCCGCAGAAAAGGCAGACCGACCCGGAAACACTGAGGTTTTCAAAAACGGAGTGAGTGGATACCGCGGCAACCACAGCGGCAAAGGCATGGTCGCCGGAGGTTCCGCTGACGACGGCGTCCGGGAAGGAAAGATTGCGGACAACGGCGTTTTCCGCAACGGAGAAGAAACCCATCAGGTTTGTTTTGTACTTATAGCCGTTGCCGTCGACCGTGCGCCCCGTTTCCGGATCGAAGGCGTGAACGGAGAGATGAAGGATGCTGTGGCCGTTTCCGTCCAGGGTGCCCGAAAAACGGATGGGGGTCCATTCCACATCCGAAAGGTCGATATCGTTATCCAGAATATAGGAGCCGGATGGATCCTCCGACAAACGGAGCAGGCCGGCCGCGTCCGAGATATGGACGAAGCCGTCCTCACACAGGGCGGAGGAGAACAGGACCGACAGGAAGACCGCTGCCGCGAGCAGCCGAAAAAGCCGTTTTTTCATCTTTTTATCCTTCCTCCCCGCAATGAGCTTTATTCCTGCCCGGCGATATGCTCCAGGAAATCATTCCGCGCCTCATCCTCCCCGACGCGGGTGGAATGAAGGCCGAAGTCGGTATTGGAGTAATAAACGCCGGTGATATCCGGAGCAAGGGGCTTTCTTTTCCCGCCGATGGTGAACTTCAGATCCGCCTGTGTCACATGCTTCGTGAAGGCCTCACAGGCCAGTTCCATGCCGGTTTTCCCGTCCAGCTTTGACAGAGGGACGTTCCAGTCGAAATGGATCTGCTTTTCGCTGTCCCCGTAGAGGTGGACATAGAGCTTTTTGACTTCCCAGGCGCCGTACTGCTCCGCGGATTCCGGATACTGCGCGGTGTCCGCAGCCAGGTCAAAGCCCTGGATGCAGCCGTCCGCGATCAGCCGGTGCTGCCCGTGGCCGTATTCTCCCCTGATGTCCTGAGTGACCACGACCTCCGGCCGATACTGCCGGAAGAGCCCGGTGATCCAGCCGAGGACCTTTTTCGTTCCGGCGTTGAGACCGCCGCCTCCCGTTTCCCTGTAAGCTTCCTTCAGCGTACGGGAGTACTTGTCCGGGAAGGGGCCGAAGACCGGATAATTCCGGACGCCCATCGTCCAGAGACCGTTCAGCGCCTCACTGCGGCGGGTCTTGTTCGCAAAGGTCAGATAGGCGACCACCACGCGCTTCTCCAGCTCCACGTCATAGGTCGGGATGGCTCCGGCCAGAAAGATCAGTTCATCGTCCGGATGGGCGACGAGAAAGAGGATATCTGCTTTTTCCTCCGTGTCATTCCAGCGCTGCACCCAGTCCGGAACATCGCCGGAGCCGAAGACAAAGAGTTCATTCAGCATGAGGCGGTGCTTTTTCTGCTGCGTGGAAAGGATCCGTATATCCGTCTCACCGGAAAGCTCGTAAAAGACATGGTAAAAACGGGTATCACCCTCGAGCAGGTCGACCCATTCATCATTTTCCCTGCGCTGAATGACATAGCTGTCCGGCATCTCCCGGAAGCAGAGGTAAAGGCCGTACATCGGCTCCGGAGAGGAAATACCGAGATACGGATTTTTCATTTCCCCGCTGTACCAGTATTTGGTATAGGTCCCGTCCACCAGGCGGGTCGCCTTCAGCGCATGGGAATCAATTTTGAATTTGCACCGGGAGGAGATATCCTCCGCTTCCCCGGCGGAGGCCGCCGAAAGCAGCAGGACGCCGAGAAGAAGGAACAGAAGCAGAACGAGAAAACGGTTGCGCATCATGAAATAAAAACTCCTTGAATCCGTAAAAAAGAAAGCCGGCGGAAGGCGGGTTATTCCTTCTGCCCGGCATTCCAGCGCGCGGAAGCCCGCGCGCCGGCGACTCCCATGACCACCAGCACGACGCACATGAAGGCATAACATACCGTATGGGGGATCCCGCCGATCTTGCTGCCGTCGATCGCGAATTCATCGGCAACCAGCAGGCCGAAGCAAACGAGCGTGATCAGCAGGGGCGCCCAGCGGCGGAGAAAGGGCAGCCGCTTTCCGGAACGCAGGATCCAGAGCAGCAGGACAGCGACGAGCAGGACGCCGCAGAGCACCTGCTCCACATGGACAAAAAGCCAGAACATGCCGCGCCGGCGCAGGCTTTCGCAAAGGATCTGCGGGAGCGCGAGGAAAAACAGCGTGAGGGTCAGGCTCAGACCCTTGCGCCCGATGCCGCGGAAGCGGAAAAACGCGACGGCGGCCCAGATGAGGGCGAAGAGGGCGGAAAGACTGCAGACGGCCCAGCCCCAGTAGCTGTAGCCGCCGTCCACGGAGATCTCGACGGCGAAAGGGAAGAAGGTGAGCGGGCTTCCCTCCGGGAGAATGGTGCCGGCGCCGTAGGAGCCGAAGGCATTCTCGCCCAGGCGGAAGAGGCACACCAGGAGCGCGCCGAAGGGGGCGAAGGCGTCCATTCCTTCCGCGACGGCCGAGCCGCGGGTCAGGCGGTTTGCCAGCAGGACGCCGAGAACGGCCCCGACACCCCCGAAAAAGAAGGAAAGGTTGTCATAATCGATCCGGAGCAGATCCTCCAGCGCGGCGATGCCGTCGTATTCAAAATCCAGCTCCTGCATCAGGAGCGCATAAGCCACACGGGCCAGTACCAGGCCGAACGCGGCGGAGAACAGCAGGGAAAGCAGGGCGGCGCCCCAGGCGTTTTTCCGCAGCTGCGGGAGCCGGACGGCACAGGCGCAGCGAAGGCCGTACAGCGCAAAGATCAGCACCGAACCGGCAAGCATGAACCAAAGATAGGAGCTCACTGTTATTCCTCCCCATTCCAGGCGGAAGCGAAATAAAGGATATCCGGGACGGCCCTGTAGTCCGAGGCGTCCCTGTTTTCCTGATTGTTCAGACGTTTCTGATGGAAATAGAGCTCGGTGGAATAGCCGCCGTCCAGATTATAGGCGGTCTGAACGCCCTCATCCCTGCAGAGCTGGGCGAAGTCCTTCAGCTGCAGGCCCAGGGAATTACCGATCTTCATGGTGGTCATGATGATCTTATAATGCAGGGGACCGACCTGGCAGAGCGCCAGACGGGTATAGTTGCTTTCAGGATTCAGATGCGTAAAGGAGGGCAGCTTTTTCGGCACCTCGCCGTTTTCGACCAGGACGGGCCCGAAGTAGAAGGCGTTCATCACCTTTTTTCCGTCCACGGAATCGGCGACCTCTCCCTTTTTCGGGAGGTGGACGACGTGAAAATCGCCGTCCTCATCGACCAGGAGAACGTCCCGCAGGCCTCTCAGCCTGTCCCGGAACTGTTTGCCCTGGCGGATCACATAGCCTTCTTTATTCAGACGGGCGACAAAATCGCCGTTGGAGGCGACGACCGCGTTGACACGGTCCGCAATGACGCTGACCGGGAGGGCGGTATCCGTATCGAAGGATTCGGCCGCGGCGGTGCGGAACTGGGAAGCATGCCCGATGCGGATATCCGCGACCCAGTAGCCCGCGGTCTTCCCCCTGTAGCCGTGGATATAGGCGCCCGCGTCCTTGAATTCGATCTTCACCTGGATGGTCGGGTCGGCGTAGGAGATATCCTCATAATAAAGATTTTCATCCGGAACGGCGCCGCCCGTAAAATTGACGGGAAGGGGAATTGAACGCAGTTCCGCGGGGAGTTCAGCCTCCTCTTCCGTTTCCACGATCTCCAGTTCGTTCGCGCCGGCGGGATCGGTTTCCCCGAGGGCGAAGCACGGAAGGAGAAGCAGACAGGCAAGCAGAAAAGAAAGAACGGACTTCAAGGGCAATAACCTCCTTCAGGACGGTTCCGGGGCGGAGAACCCTGAAACAAGCGGAATACCGTACCGTGAAAACTTACTACTTTTACTATTATACCATAGAAACAGCGCAGCGGGATACTGTAAATTATTTACACTGATTGCGCACAGGGAAAAAACATGGTATGATTCCCGCAAATCATCCGGCGAAGGAGCTTTGACGCCGCACAGCACGCAGCAGGACCGAAGGGGCAGGTGACAGACTATGAACGGAACGGAACGGATCGAGATCCGGGTGCTGGACCGGAAGGACCTGAGATCCCTGCTGGAGCTCTATGCCCAGCTGGACGAGGGAAACCTGGCGCTTTCCCCGGAGGAAAGTGAAAAGCTGTGGGAAAACGAGATCGAGGGGAACCGGCATATCCGGTATTTCGGCGCTGTCGAGAACGGGAGGGTGGTTTCCACCTGCTACGCGGTGATCATCCCCAACCTGACCCGGGGGAACCGGCCGATCTGCTTTATTGAAAACGTGGTGACCGACCGGGCGCACAGGAACAGGGGCCTGGCAGCCGCCGTGATGAAGCAGGCCATTCTTTTTGCCCGGGAGAACAACTGCTACAAGGCGATCCTGCAGAGCGGGAACGCGCGGACGGATGCTCACCGCTTTTATGAGGGGATCGGCTTCCGGGGCGACACCAAGAAAGCCTTTGACATGAGGCTGGAGGACAGCGGGGAATAAGGCGCGGGAGGAAGCATGAAGCTTGTATTTATTTTCGGAGACGGCGCGGTCGGCAAGATGACCGTGGGGCAGCAGCTGATGAAGCTGACAGGGCTGCGTCTTTTCCATAACCATATGACGATCGAACCGGTGCTGGACGTGTTCGGCCGCTTTGACAGCGAGGTCATCCTGGAACTGCGGGAAACGATATTCCGGCATTTCGCGGCATCTGATCTGGAGGGAATGATCTATACCCAGATCATGGCCTTTGACGTGGAAGAGGAATGGAAATATCTGGAGCACATCAAGAGCATTTTTGAGCCATACGGTACGCAGTTCTACTATGTGGAGCTGATCGCGCCCCAGGAGGTGCGCCTGAAGCGGAACGCGACGGAAAACCGCCTGAAGAACAAGCCCTCCAAGAGAAACATTGAGGCATCCCGCGAACGGATCGTACAGGACGATCTGGACTGCCGCTGCGTCAGCGAGCCGGGGGAATTCCCGTTCCGCCCCTATCTGCGTATTGAGAACAGCGATGTTCCGCCGGAAAAGGCCGCGGAAATGATCCGGGACACATTCGGACTGTGACAGATCAGGAATCAGAAGGAGGAACAAAAATGAAACACTGCATACTGGTAAAATGGAAGGACCGGCAGGAAGCGGAGGAAAAGTACGGAGAGATCCGCGCCCTGTTTGACGGGGCCGTGAAGATACCGGGGATCGCCGGCGTGGAATATAAAAGGAACTGCGTGGACCGGGAGAACCGGTACGATCTCCTGATCCTGCTGGACATGGAGGAGAGCGCCCTGACGGCCTATGACAGCTCCGAAATGCATCAGCGGTGGAAGAGGGAATACGGATCCCTGATCGCCTCCAAGGCCATTTTCGATTTCCGGTAAGCCGCGGCGGGACCGGCAAAAGCCGGGAGACGCCCATCTGAACAAAAAAGAAAAGCAGGAACCGGCCTCCCCGGAAGATTGTAACAATCTTTCCGGAGAGGCCGATTCAATTGACACCCGGAACGGGACAGAGATAAAATAAATACGCGCAGAAGCGCGCGCCGGCTTTCCGCGAGACGGCCGGGACCCCTGAAAAGAGAAAGGAGAAACACAGTGAAGAAGCTATTTGCCATTCTCGCGGCCGTGCTGACGGCTGCCGTGATGATGAGTATGACCGCCTGCGCGGAAGAAGGCGCGGCGGAGACCGCAGACCAAGAGGCTTACGCGTACGCCGGCAGCTGGCTGAGCGACGACGGGACCGCGATGGCGGAGATCTCCGCGGAGAACGGCGGGTTCAGTGTGCTTGTGACGAAGAGCATCAGCTGGCCGGACGCCCTGGCCTGGGAGTATTCCTGCACGTATGACAAAGCGGCCTGGAGCCTGGTGAGCGACCCGGCCGGCAATACAAAGCAGCGCATTACCTATTCCGATGATCTCAGCTCCAGACCGGTGGAAACCTATTACGAGGACGGAACCGCGACGTTTACGATCCGGGAGGACGGCAGGCTGATCTGGAAGGACGCGAAGGAGGATGCCGGAAACGGCATTGTGTTCCGGAGCCTGGGCATCTGGCTCGGGAACGGCTGGGCCGGCGGGGGAAAAACGCTGGATTTCGGATGGGAAAAGGGCGCGTACACGGCCCGTTTCACGTTCCCGGACGGGAAGGAGCTTAGCGCACTTCTCCGGTACGACGCCGCTGACGGCGGACTGAAGGGGGAGGGAAACGCCCGGATCCTGTATAACAGCGAAGAGGGCAGCCTGGCCTGCAGCGGGATTGACGGACTGGAGGACAGCACGGTGTTCCTGCCCGTTTTCAGCTATGAACAGCCCGAGGACAGGTACGACAATTCCACCTGGACCTGCGACAGGGTCAACGTCGATATATTCCGGGCAGGAGACCTGTACACCGTACTGATCCACTGGGGCAGCAGCGCCACGGAGTCCGTGCAGTGGTTCTACATCTGCGAGTATGACGAGGAAACGGATTCCCTGAGCTGCAGCGGCAAGGGCGTCAAAAGTGAGCTGGCGGCAACGGATGAAAACGAACCGGACGCGATCTACTCCACCGACCTGTATACGGACGGCAGCGCGACATTCTATGTGAACGAGAACGGAAACCTGATCTGGAACGACCTGACGGAGGGAGCCGGCGACGGCATGGAATTCGAGCCCGCAGTCGGCTGACCGGCGGAACGCCATAGGAAAAAGCTTCGGAGCGGATGCTCCGAAGCTTTTTCTGACCGAGGTCAGACCATTTTTCCGTCCGAAACCGGGACGGCGACCTGCCACTCATCCTCATAGACGGCGGTGCCGACGAAATTGGTGTAAACCACGTCGTAAGGCTGCCGGTATTTATCCAGCAGCGCCATCGCGGGGGAAAGCTTTTCCAGCATTTCCGCGGAGGAGCCGGCCTTGAAGAAGGTGATCACCTTTTCCTGCCTTCTGCAGGGCTTCGGCTCCGGAAGATGAGCCCTGAACCATTGATCGATGCCAATAAAGAGCGCCTTATCTTCCTCCGTCATCCGCCCGTCCCGGATCATGCGCCAGCAAAGGGCGAAAATGCCTCTGGGGTATTGAGTGACCCAGGAAGGCTCGCGTCCCTGGACCCGGATATATCTGAAATCCATTTGCTTCTCCCTTCCTCAGCGGCCGGTTTTTCGGGATACGATCATCAGATGCTCGGAATGCGTCAGGTAGTCCCGCTTTTCACAGAAGCGGAGCGCGTAGTCATACCAGGCGCGCCGCTCCTTTGCCGGGCGGGCGGCAAGCGTGTGCTGATAGGGCGCCAGAATGGACTCCTGGCTGAACACGGTCTGTGTTTCCAGCCCCGGGATCGACGATAGCAGCGCTTCCGCATCGGAAACAGTGGTCAGGTTCGCGAAGGTGAAGGCTTCCATAGAGGTGCCCTTTCCCTGGGCGGCGATTTCGTAAAACGGCTGCTCCCGCGGCCAGAAAATGGTCTGGGGGATATCACGCATGCCGTAGATCACGCCGCCGAACATCAGGATGAAGCTGCTGAACAGGAAACCGCCGCTTTTCAGCACCCGCTTCGCCTCCAGAACGGCGGTGCGCCGCGTTTCCTCACTGAGCAGATGGTAGAGCGGGCCCATCAGGAAGACCGCGTCGAAGCTTTCGTCCGGAAAGGCGGACAGGTCCAGAGCGTTGCCCTGAACCGCCGTCAGCTTTACCTTATACTGCCGGGCCTTTTTCCGGGCATATCTGACGTTTTCATCGCTCAGGTCCAGCAGGGTCACGGCATGGCCCTGCCGGGCATAGTGAACGGAATACTGTCCCGGGCCGCCGCCGATATCCAGGATGCTGTCCCCGGACTTCAGATACCGGTCCATCATATGCACGGTGATATATTTTTCATAAGGGTGGCGCTTCTTCAGCCTGTTCCACTCCTTGGCAGGATCCGCGTTGTAATGGGCGCGGATCTCCTCTGTTCTTTCTTGCATAAATAACTCCTTTCCGGCTCTATCTGGACAGCTTTCTGTGCATGATGTACTCATTGAGCAGCGTACCGTTTTTCAGACGGATCGCGTCCGGGTTGATCCCTGTGATGCGGAAGCCCATCTTTTCATACAGCGCGCGGGCACGGGTGTTTCCATCCACGAACTCCAGCTTCAGCTGAAGAGCGTACGGGTTTTCCTCCGCGATGCGGATCATTTCCTCAAACATGCGGGTGCCGATGCCCAGCCCCCAGAATTCCTTTATGAGCGCGATGGCGACACTGCCCTGATGACGTGTTTTCAGATTGCTTCCGAAGGCAATGATGCAGTTTCCGGCCACCCTGCCGTCCACGATGCAGACGATCATGGCCCGGTCAGGGGCAGCGTTATTCTTTTCGAAAAGCTCTTTTTCATTCTCCCAGGTATAGCGGTCACATTCCTCCGGATAGCGGAGTATGAACTCCGTTTCCCCGGCGGAGATCCTGAGATAATCCAGCACACCCTGAATATCCTCCTCCCGCGGGGAACGCAGCAGGGCCTGCCGGCCGTCCCTGAGGGTGAAGGAAACATCTTTGATCATCATGGCTGACGTCCTCCTTTATTCAGATCCAGTTCCAGAAACCGGCGGAAAACGGTGAAGCCTTCCGCCTCATAAAACGCCAGCGCGTCGTTGAAGGCCCAGACGTCCAGCTCGATCCGTCCGTAGCCCTTTTCCAGGGCATCCCTGCGGACGAACTCAAAGAGGCGGTGGGCTACTCCCTGCCGGCGGCAGGAGGACAGGACGCAAACCTCGGCGATATGGACAAAGCGCCGCTCAAAGGAGTAAGGATTTTCCGGCTTATCGATATAGTCCACCATGACCATGCCGGTAATAACACCGTCCCGGTCCTCGACGGCAACGTAATTGTTTTCTGATTCCAGGTAGATGTTCACGTGCTCCTGAAGCTCCCGGCAGAAGCCGGGCTTGAAGAATTCGGGTTTGCCCTGAACGTGGATATCATTGACTTCCCTGCGCAGGACGTTGATCTGCGGAATATCTTCCGCTGTGGCGAGTCGGATCATGGTTCACGCCTCCTTTGTACAGAATAATAAAATATATAAAAATACCGCCTGCCGTACTGCGCAGGCGGTAGAGAGATCAGGATGTGCCTTTATAATCAGAGCCTTTGATGCTTTGATGCTCTCCCGTCCGCCCGGCTGAAAATAACGTAAACATAACCTTCCTTGACCCAAGGCAGGTAATTGACGTGTTCGCGGACATAGGTCGGATGCATCATGGCTGCGGCTCCTTTCTTTGAAAATTTAGGCGTATTTTATCCGGGAAAAAGGCGCTTGTCAATATCATTTTACAAAAAAATGATAAAACAGCAAATTTTGCAGGCGTGAAATCGAAAACAACCGGATTTATGCTGGACATCTGTTGGACAGAGGGGTGCACAATGATCACGTACCGAGGGAAAACGATCCGGAAACGGAGCCTGAAGGAGGATACGGGAATGAACAATAAGGAAATCTACCGCAAAACCATCGGCTTTTCCATCCGCAGACTTGCGTGGGACATACTTGCATTTATTTTGCTGGGCGCATTGACGCTGGGCGGCTTTTACATCGCGGACAAAACAGCCGGGAACGGCACGCCCGGCCTGCTGATCGGCCTGCTGGCCGGCCTGATCGCCGTGGGCATTTTCCTGCGCTATATCTCCTACACCTATAAGGCCGGACAGATCGCCATGATCACAAGAGCCGTAACTGAAGGCAGCCTGCCGGACGACGTGGTCGCAGAGGGTAAGCGCACCGTGAAGGAACGCTTTGCCACCGTGGCGGCATACTTTGCCGTGACAAGGGTAATCAGGGGTGTTTTCCAGCAGATCGGCCGCGGGATCACATCAGTCGGTGAATCCATCGGCGGTGAAAAGGGCGGTACCGTGGGCAGCGTTATTTCAGCAGCCATCCAGACCGTTGTCGCCTATCTCTGCGACTGCTGCCTGGGGTGGGTGTTCTACCGCAGGGAGACCAAAGCGACCAGGGCGACCTGCGAAGGCGCGGTCCTCTTTTTCAAACACGGAAAAACGCTGGCGAAGAATATGGGACGCGTGTTCGGGATCGGCCTGATTTCCCTGGTGCTGATCGGCGGAGCTTTTGCCGGCATTTTCTACGGGATCTTCTCCGCTTATCCGGCCGCGTTCGGAGACATGAGCGCCGAATTCGCAGAGCTGCTGAAGGACTCAACGTCCGCCGCCGCGGAGTACCTGACCGATCCGGGTCGCCTGATGATCACCGCTGCCGTGCTGGCCGGCGTCATTCTGTGGAGCATCCTGCATTCCGCTTTTGTACGGCCCTTCATTCTGACAGGCGTGCTGAGGAACTACATCCAATCAGGAATGGAGGAAACTCCTACGGAAGCATCCTTCCGGATGCTGGACAGCAAGTCCGCCAGATTCGCGAAGCTGCACGCGCAGCTGGACTGAGCATGCCGGGCCGGAGGACACCGGCCTGCCATACGTACGGGTAAAGAAGCACCGGGAGACGGTTTTGATTGACCGCTCCCGGTTTTTTCTGTATCATGGACAGGACATGAATGCAGAGCATATCTGAAGGCACTGAGGGGGGCACAGCATGAAGATCTATCTGGACAGCGGCGCGCTGAAGATCCGGGAAATGGTGCCGGAGGACGCGCAGGTCATCTATGACACGCAGGCATCCTACGGCTGGCACCCGGACATGAACACCTATACCGGCTATCTGAAGGAGCAGGAGGAGGGCACCCGGAAGGTCTTTATCGCGGAGACAGACGGGGAAGTGTCCGGCTACTGCACGCTGGTGCTGCATCCGTACGGAGGGCCGTGGGCGGGGCAGAACATACCGGAGATCGTGGACCTGCTGGTGTTCTTTGACAGACACGGGAGAGGGATCGGCACCGCACTGCTGGACGCGGCGGAGGCGGAGGCCGCCCGGGTCTCCGACACGGTTTTCCTGGCGGTCGGCGTTCATTCGGGCTACGGAAACGCGCAGCGCCTGTATGTCAGAAGAGGCTATATTCCGGACGGGTCCGGCGTATGGTACCGGGGAGAGGTGCTGGACCAGTATGCCGACTGCTGCAACGATGACGACCTGCTGCTTTTCCTGTCCAAGAAGCTGCGCGGAGAGGAGATCATCCGGGAGATCAGGCCGGAGGAGATCGCAGAGTGCGTAAAGGTGATCCGGGAAAGCTTTGCCACGGTGGCGAGGGAATTCGGTCTGACAGAGGAAAACGCACCGAGATTCACGGCGTTTGCCACAACGGAGGAACGCCTGCAGTGGCAGCTGAACGCGGAACACCGCATGATGTACGGCTGCTTTGACGGCAAAAGGCTGACAGGATATTACTCCCTGCTGAAGAAGGGGGACGCCTGCGAACTGAGCAACCTGAGCGTCCTGCCGGCTTACCGGCACAGGGGGATCGGGCGGAAGCTGATGGAAAACGCTTTTGAGAACGCCGGGCGGTCCGGCTGCAAAAGGATGGACATCGGGATCGTGGAGGAAAACCGCGTGCTGAGAAAATGGTATGAGGGACTCGGCTTTCAGCACACCGGTACGGAAAAGTATGATTTCTTTCCCTTCACCTGCGGATACATGGCCCGGGAAACGGTATAAAGGAGGAGCGCCGGATGATCAGGGGCATTCACCATATTTCCATGAAATGTGATAAGGCGGACGATCTGGAACGCGTGAAGCTTTTCTACTGCGAGCTGCTGGGGCTGAAGGTGAAACGGGAATGGCCGGCCGGTATCATGCTGGATACCGGGAGCGGCCTGCTGGAGATCTTCAAGAGCGGAGGGAACGGCGGGATCCTCGGAACCATCCGGCACGTGGCGCTGGCATCCGACGACGTGGACGGGGACATCGCAAGAGTCCGGGACGCGGGCTTTGAGGTATTCAAAGAGCCGAACGACCTGGTGATCCCCTCCGATCCGCCCTTTCCGGTCCGCATGGCGTTCTGCTTCGGCCCGCTGGGCGAGCAGGTGGAGCTTTTTCAGGAAAGATAAAGATACCGGGGAAAGGCACAGGAAAAGAAATGAATCTGTATGCGCCGGACTATTATCCGGAATTCCGCTGTACGGCGGGGAAATGCAGGCATACCTGCTGCGCCGGCTGGGAGATCGACATCGACGGGGACAGCCTGAAACGGTACCGGAGGATGCGGGGCCCCTTCGGGAAAAAGATCAATCAATGCATTTCCGAAGAGGGCACGCCGCATTTTATTCTGGGAGAAGAGGAACGCTGCCCGCTGCTGAACGGGGAGAACCTGTGCGAGCTGATCCTGCGGCGGGGAGAGAAAGAACTGTGCCAGATCTGCGCCGACCATCCGCGGTTCCGGAACTACTGGACCGGAAGAACGGAGATCGGTCTGGGTCTGGTGTGCGAGGAGGCAGGCCGCCTGATCCTGGGCAGCGGACATCCGCTGCGGCTGATCCGGCTGGAGGGCGATGAGGAGGAAGAACTGCCGGAGGACGAAAAGGAGCTGATGCGGCTCCGGGAGGAGCTGTTCCGGTCCGTGCCGGGCAGCGGCCCTGCCGCGAGGCTGCGGGAGTACCTGATCTACCGCCATCTGGCGGACGCTCTGTATGACGGACGGGTGGAGGAAAGGATACGCTTCATCCGGGAAGCGGCTGAGGAGATCCTGGCCGGATGGGACGGGCAGGATCTGCCGGAGCTGACCGAAAGGGCCAGAAGATTCTCCGATGAGACGGAATACGATGACGAGGCGCTGGAGGCCCGGCTTTCCGGACAGAAAAAGCCCCGCGCATAAAGGAGATACGGAGAATGGAAGGGAAGACGGAACTGAAGATCATTTATCAGCGCTACGCGGACCTGGTGTACCATGTGCTGGCACATATCCCGCTGGACAACGCCGCGGACGAATATGACGCGGAATACGTAAGGACCATGAAGGAGCAGCTGGGCAGGAGCCCAGCGATACCGGAAAAGGCTGCAGAATGGTACCGGGAGTATTTTGACAGGGTATGCCTGATCAGCTTTATGCCCTTCGTGACCGGCGGAACCGAAGAATGCCTGGCGGCGCTGCGGGGGTCCGGCATGATGGATGAGGCGGACATGGAACGCTTTGTGCTGCCTTTCTTCAGGGCCGTGGAGGAGGAAAAGGACGCTTACTATGCCTGGTGGGAGAAAAAGCAGGCGGAGACTGAAGACCGGAAACCCGGGGCTGAGGCAGGGCTGCGGGAATTCATCCGCCGGTTTGACGGCTTTTTCGGACATTATGACCGGATCACCGTCATCCTTTCCCACAGCCTGCAAAGGAACGGAAGAATGTTCATGAACCCGGGCGGGGCATTCCTGTACCTGAAGTTTCCCGGGGATGAAGCGGGAATGGAGGATATCCGGCTGCAGCTGCTGCACGAATGCACCCACCCGCTGACGGATCCGAAGCTCGGTAACGACATCCGGATGGATGACGGTTCGCACGATCTTGCGGAATACCAGGTTTTTCTGTATGACGAATTCCTGATCGAAAGGAAGGCCCCGGAGCTGCTGGAAAGATACCGGGACTGGATCGGAAGGGAGTGGCTGGAGGAGGCCCGGAGGGCGCTGGCGCCGGAGCGAACCGCCATGCTGAAGGGAATGGCATGTGAATAAACCGAACGGGAGAAATAGCAGGGGCTATTTTTCCCGTTTTTCCGTAGAACAGCATCCCGGAATGTGATAGAATGCAGACATGAATGAAAAACACGGGGGAAACGGGAGAAAATGACGCTGAAAATGATCGGCCGGGATTTCTCGGTGTGCAAAGTGACGGAGATCCGGCCGGAGACGCTGCAGGGTGATTTCTGCTTTATCGGCAAGACGGACGAGGAACTGTCCCTCGTGTGTGAAACGGACCGGGCTCCTGAAGACGCAACGGCGAGGGAGGACGGCTGGCGGGCTTTCCGGATCGAAGGGGTGCTGGACTTTTCCCTGACCGGCATTCTCGCCCCGATCGCAGCTCTGCTGGCTGACCGGAAAATCGGCATTTTTGCCGTGTCCACCTATAACACCGATTACATACTGGTCAGGAAGGAAAAACTGGCGGAGGCGGCAGAGCTGCTGGAGAACGCCGGGTATACGGTGAAGGAATAAAAAACCGCCATTTCAAAAAATCACCCTGCGTCAGGTATTGCATGTGACGCTGCGTCATGCTGTATAAACAGCAGCGTAAGGAGGCGAAAGGCCATGTCCATGTACACGACCGGAGAGGTCGCCAGGCTCTGCGGAGTGACCGTCAGAACCGTCCAGTATTACGATACCCGCGGGATCCTCGTTCCCAGCGAGCTGACCGATGGAGGCCGGCGGCTGTATTCGGAAGAGGACCTGAAGCGGATGAAGATCATCTGCTTTCTGCGGGAACTCGGACTTCCCATCGATTCCATTTCCCAGCTGCTTTCCGAGGAGAATCCCGGCAGCGTGATCACGCTGCTGCTGGACCAGCAGGAGGAGGCGCTGAAGGAAGAGATCGGTGAGAGACAGGAAAAGCTGGACAAGCTGGATGCTCTGAAAAAGGAAATGAGGAGCCTGGAGCATTTTACTGTCGAATCCATCGGGGACATTGCCTACAGGATGTCAAACAAAAATGAACTGAAGAGGATCCACAGAAACATGCTTCTCGCATCCGTTCCGTTCGGCATTCTGGAATGGTGCGGGATCCTGCTGTGGATCTTCAGCGGGATCTGGCAGCCGTTCCTT
>JAEEGL010447093.1_pt1 | contig 26681 bp, 22 predicted proteins | sample 9134231 | NCBI WGS metagenome assembly JAEEGL01 (sample SAMN16246548, study PRJNA631951) | gut metagenome | biome: gut microbiome; feature: rumen; material: fiber-attached | host: Bos | place: Iran: Karaj | collected 2018-10 | reverse complement strand
TTTGTTTACAATTCATGGTACATCCAATATGATGACGGTATTTATACTTTCAGGATCGATACCGACGGAAGCTGGTACGGATGGGATAATAACATCAACCAGACATACAATGATGGCGGAGAAATAGAAGTAACGGATGAATATTTGATCCTTAATTCGAAAAATGACAATCCCGGTATCTATTTAATAGTTGATGAGGAAAATCAGATACTTACCGATTCACAGGGTGCACCGCTTACCACTGAGGATCTGGCAGCAGCCAATGTAATGTACGGCAATCCCAATGACGACCTGCCTTATTCATATGGTGACATTGTTACGGAGGAACCTTTGTCGGATATCTGCCATACCTGGGGCTATATGGGTTATTATGATGTTCCGCCCTATGATGATACTACATATGTATTCAAAGAAGACGGCACATTCTTACACTGTGACGCTAACGGAAATGTTATGGAGAGCGGTACATATTCCGAACCGGACGGCGATATTTATATGACAGAAGTCGAAATGACATTTGATGGCGGAACGACGGAAACTATGTACGTATTGTATGATGGCGGTTATATGCTTAAGGACTGGAACGGTTATCGTCTTTTCAGATTGAGTTAAGAGAAGTCTGATATGTGTGATCACAGCTGCTTCATAGCAGCTATGTAACCGGTGGTATCTTGGAGGAGAGCGGTATGTTTTGTACAAAATGCGGCGCAAAAATGAGAGAGGGTGCAGCCTTCTGCACTAATTGCGGTAATAAGTTTCCTAAAAGAGAAGATGTGGTTTTTCAGGATCCGGATGATGTGAAGACTCCGGATATTCAGCCTGCCATAGAGAATATCGCAGCGCCTTCGCAGGAAGCTGTTCAGCCGCAGGAAATGGTGCAGCCTCAGGATGTTGTTCAGTCACAGGTACAGCAGGCAGAGGCGCCTATTGAAGCGACTGTACAGATGCAGCAGGTAAAGGCACCGCAGCCCCAGCCTGTACCTCAGTCGGTTTACATGCAGGCTCAGCCTGCATATGCGCAGCAGCCTCAGTCTGTATATACTCAGCAGATGCAGGGACAGACACCGCCTCCGAGAAAGAGAAATATCGGAAAGATACTTGGATTGGCGATCGGTATTCCCATGGGTGTACTGACTATCCTTGGATTGTTGGCTCTCATCCTCGTTCCCCAGTTTATCAAGTATTATATGAAAGTACAGCAGATGGGCAGCGTAAACAGCAGTTCCGGTCACAATAATAATGATTACGATGATAATTACTATGATTATGATCCCTGGACCTATGAAGATGGTGATTACGGAACGGAAGATGACGGGAATACGGACTATGATGGGAATACGGACTACGACGGATATGACAGCTGGGGAACGGATTATTCTCCGGCGGTCGTAGATGAGAATATCTATGATGAGAATAAAGATACCCGTACTCTTATGATCTATCTTGTCGGAACCGATCTTGAGACCGAGAGCGATGAGTCCTATGGCGGCGCCGCTACAAGCGATATATATGAGATATGTGCGGCAGAGCTTCCGGACAAAGTCAATATTGTCATAGAGTGCGGCGGTGCAAATAAGTGGGAACACCCCGATGTGCCTGACGGAGAAGTAACTCGTTTCAAGGTAGAGAACGGAGAGCTTGTAAAGCTTCAGGAGCTCGGAAGAACGACTATGACAAACACGGGAGACCTTTCGGATTTCATTCTTTTTGCGAAAGAGCAGTGTCCCGCAAATAACTACACTCTTATTCTTTGGGATCACGGCGGAGGTATCCCCGTAGGCTTTGGATGTGACGAGCTCGGTAACTATTACGATACGATGTGTGATTACGAGATAAGAAACGAGCTTGCCACAGCGGCTACCAAGTTTGACGCGGTCATTTTCGATGCCTGCAATATGTGTACTCTTGAGATGGCAAGGGCTCTTGACGGATATGCCGATTATATGGTCGGTGCGGAGAGCTATGTAAACGGTACCGGAATATATTATACAAACTGGCTGTCTAAGCTTGACGGAGATCCCAGAAGCTTCAGCGAAGAGATCGTTCAGGATTATATGGATCAGAATGAGGTTGACGGACTGATCGGTTCCATGTCAGTTATCCGTCTGGATTATATTCCTGCGGTATATGATGCGTACGTTAATTACATGGCAGAATCCTATCGGCTGCTTGAGGCCGGAGATTATTCCACTTATTATCAGGCGCGCGGAAATTGCGGATTCTATGAATCCAATGATTCCGTTGACCTTATTACATTGGCAACCAGCTATAATAATTCATATTCCACACCTCTTATGAATGCGGTGGTTAATGCGGTAGTTTATACCGAGAGTGATTTTGTATACGGGCACGGACTGATGGCTTACAGCCCTTATGAATCCTATGATGAATACAGTGTGGGAAGAGAGTCATTTGTCGCGTTGGGATATGACAAGAGCGTTCTTGATTTCTATGACGGTTTCATAGCAAGGAAGCTGGCATATCTTGGCGACGAATATGTCGATGATTACGGCGGATATTGGTATGACGGAGACTATTCCGATGAAGTGGCAGAAATAGGATCTTATGCCGGAGGCGGAGAGCTTCCTCTTCTTGAGAAGGAGGGATATTATGCCGTTCAGCTGTCCGACCAGCTTTGGGACAGTATGTATTATATTTCCCAGGCAGTTATGATAGAGCTTGACGACGGTGATTATTTCGTCCTTGGAGAAGATTACCATTACGAGATAGACGACGATTATGATGTTGCCCTGGTTGATCCCGATGCCTGGGTATATATCAATGACAACATTGCGACCTACTTCTGCATTGATTACTATGAAGATGAGAATACGGGGGAGTGGGCTCAGACGGGAGTTGTACCTGTGACGATCAACGGAAAGGGAGCATATCTCTATCTGTATTATGATAATTTAAATCCCTCCGGTGTTGTTGAAGGGTACAGCCTTTACGATTATGATACGGACGAGGAATCAGATGAAATTTATCCCGTAAGCATGGATGATACCATCGATCTTGTCAATATGTACATGGATCAGAACTTTGATGTTTATTATGAAGCGGTAGGCGAACCTTTTAATGCCGAGGAGATCAGGCTTCAGTATCTGGAGACTGATTTCAATGAGTATTCGACCCTCGGGTACTACAATATGTATGATGTATACGGAAACGAATACACCACAGAGGTAGCATATCTCGGAAGCAGGAACGCGATCAACAGTGCGATCGGATACTGATGGCGGGTGTGCGGAAGGCGGTTAATTTCCGCTTTCGTTACAGACTGTCTTTGTGAGTCAGAGCGTAGTAAAAAATATATTGCTGCATTATGCCGGCGGCATCCCCGTATGAAGGAAAGGGATTTGCGCCGGCATATTTTTGTTCTATAATCTTTGCGATCCAGGTGTCCACGGGCGCAGCTTCGGTTTTTGAGTAGGCAAAAAGACAGATGCAGTTGGAAACCTTATCGCCTACTCCGCGGACTTCCTTAAGCCTTTCAAAAGCCTCCTCATAGCTGAGCGCATAGAGCGCATTAAGGTCAAGACCGCCGGTTAAGACACAGTCTATCGCATCACGGATATAAGAAACCCGATAGCCTAATTTGCATTCCGTGAGCTCTGCTTCGGTAGCTTTTTCCATATCTTTTGCTGAGGGAAAAAGGAAGATATTCTCATGTCCGGTGTCAAATTTTTTACCGTATTTTTCACATATTTTTTCAACGGCATCCTTTATCGCGGGGATGCTTTTTCTCTGCGAGATTATAAAGGTTACAAGCATCTCCCAGGGATCCTGGCGCAGTATCCTTAAGCCTTCTCCGTTCTCGCAGGCCTTTTTCATATAGGAATCCGAAGCAGGAACTTTTTTTCTGATATCACGGTATTTTCTTCCGAGATCAAAATAATCGGACCATACATTTTTCCATTCATCTGCCGCGGTTATATTTGGTGACAGACAGTTTACGGTTTCTATGGAAAAGCGGCCGGAGCTCTCCGGTTTTATATAGAGGATATGTTCTCCGGAAACAAAACGGAAAGAATCATCCGGCATCTTTTTTATCCGAAAAGCCTGACCGCTGTTCATGATCTTTTCAAGATCCATATCGTCATCGATTTCTATTGTGATTTTTTTTGATAAAAATGAGTCCCTTTTGTTTGTCATTTTGGCTTTTTCTCTTGATTTAATGGCGTTTTTGAGTGATAATTAACAGTGTGTGTCTTTATGTCCACATAGGAAGTTATATCACAGAAACGGAAATTATAGAAGAACGTTTTTTTGCTGTGAAGATAACGATAAATATACTTATTACGGGATAGGAAACGATCGATGAGTAACGTTTACATTTGCGATGATGATAAGCTTGTTCTGATGATGGTAGAGAGGATTCTCGGCCGGGAACACAATGTAAAGACCTCAAAGAGCATTGATGAGCTTATTGAGCTTGTGGCTCAGGAAAAACCTGACCTGATCCTGCTGGATTTCCAGATGCCCGGCACAAACGGTTATGAGGGCATCAAGGTACTCAAGGAAAAGAATTATTTTGCGGATGTTCCCGTAATAATGGTTACGGGAGAAAGGGATTCCGAGCTTGAGATAAAATGTCTCAATGAGGGCGTGGAGGATTTTGTACATAAGCCCTTTGTACCCGATGTACTTCTTACAAGAGTCCAGATGGTACTTGATCGCAAGGCTTCCCAGAAGGACATGCAGCAGAAAATGGCGGAAGTCATCGATAAATCTCTTCATGATTCCATGACAGGCCTTTACAACCGCGATTATGCAATGGATGCGATAGACAAGCATCTTGCGGAAAAGAACAGCGGTTCCTTTATTATGATCGATCTGGATAATTTCAAGTATCTTAACGATACCTACGGACATGTTACAGGTGATGATGCAATCTGTGCAGTGGGCTTTATATTAAGCGAGACCGTGGGAGATAACGGATTTGCGTTCAGGCTTGGGGGAGATGAGTTCGGCGTGTTCGTCTTTTCTTCGGATCATGCTTTTGTTGAAAATCTTACGGTGGAGCTCTTTGGAGAATACAATCGTCAGGCCGTAGAGAAAGATTACCTGATCAATTCATCACTTTCGATAGGCATCGCGCTCGCCCCGGACGACGGAGAGAGCTATGAAGCATTGTATGCCGCTGCGGACAAAGCTCTCTACTGCGCTAAAAGAAACGGAAAGAACGGCTACTGTTTCTACTCGATCGACTTTACCGATACCTCGGACACTCGTGCGGAGGTAGTAAATATACGGCAGCTCCAGAAGCTCATTGAGGACCGCAAGGAGATCCGCGAGCAGAACGGTGTATATAAGGTTGACTACAGGGAGTTCCAGAGAATTTACAACTACATCGGGAGATGCGTGGAGAGAACACATCAGAAAGCTAAGCTTGTAATGGTTACGCTTGACTGCAGGCTTGCGGATTCGATGGTGAGCGTCGAGGCCAGAATGAAGAAGGTAGAGCAGGCGATCATACATTCCCTAAGGCGCAATGATGTAGGCACGAGATACAGCGTGACGCAATTCCTTCTTGTTCTTATCGATGTCGATTCGGACAGTTTGGAGTCGGTCATTGAGAACCGAATAAAGAATAAATATGCCGAAGTCTCAGGAAGGCCCGGAGAAGAGCTTCTTTTCGAGATAATGGATATTCAGAAATAGTTTTAGTCAGGAGATTTTATTATGGAAGATATGAAAGAGATAATAATAAATAAATTTGCGGAAATATTTGGAAGCGGTGATGGTGCAAAGGCGTATTTTGCACCGGGCCGTGTCAATCTTATCGGAGAGCACACCGATTATAACGGCGGACATGTTTTTCCCTGTGCATTAACCATCGGAACATACGGTGTTGCCAGAAAGCGTGATGACAGGGAGTGCCGTTTTTATTCGATGAATTTCGAAAACCTCGGTGTTATAAGCGTATCTCTTGATGGAGAGATTAAGCCTGATAAGGCACTTGACTGGGTAAACTATCCTCTTGGAATAATCTGGGCATTTGCCGAGAAAGGCATGAAGATCAATACGGGATTTGACCTTCTTCTTAACGGAAACATACCCAATGGATCGGGCCTTTCATCTTCAGCATCCGTTGAGGTTCTTACGGGATTCATTCTTAGAGATCTCTATGGCTTTGATGTTACAAATCAGGATCTTGCGCTGATCGGTCAGTTTTCGGAGAATAAATTCAACGGAGTAAACTGCGGGATCATGGATCAGTTCGCTATTGCGATGGGTAAGAAGGACCATGCGATCTTCCTTGATACTGCCGATCTTCAGTATGAATATGCACCTCTTAAGCTTGAGGGTGCAAAGATCGTGATCGCCTGCTCCAACAAAAAGCGTGGGCTTGGAGATTCAAAATACAACGAGAGAAGACAGGAGTGTGAAGACGCTCTTGCGGCACTTCAGACCATGGTAGATATAAAGAGCCTGGGTGATCTCGATGAGGCGACCTATGAGAAGCTTTCACCTGTGATTAAGGACGGTGTTAAATGCCGCAGAGCCCGTCATGCCATATATGAAAACCAGAGGACTATTGAGGCAGTGAGAGCTTTGAAATCCGGAAATATCAAAGCTTTCGGGCAGCTTATGAACGCTTCCCATGTATCGCTCCGCGATGATTACGAAGTAACCGGAAAGGAACTGGATACTCTTGTGGAAGCGGCATGGAAGGTTCCGGGAGTGATCGGCTCGAGAATGACCGGTGCCGGCTTTGGCGGCTGCACCGTTTCGATAGTAAGAGAAGAGAATATCGACGAGTTCATAAAGACAGTGGGCGAGATCTATGAGAAAACCATTGGTTATAAAGCTGATTTCTATGTTGTTGAGATAGGCGACGGTCCCTGCGTACTGTAGGACGTAAAAACGCTCTTTGGAATGCGCTGAAATGTTATTTGGAATTGTCTGAAGCGACATATTCCTTCAGATCTTCGACAAGAGTTTTCGTGGTCATGAGATTCATGGCTTCGATGCGTGAAATGAGGTCCTCGATCTTTTCCTTTTCACCGCGCTTGTTGTAGTAGGAGGCGAGCCTTCTGTATACGGAATGTGCATCGGAGCCGATGCTCACTTCATATTCCATGATCATGACAGCGGGTTCGGTAAGACCTTTTTCCCAAAGTCGTTCGGCCCATTTCTGCAGCATCTGGATAAGGATCGTATAGTGATTGTCGCACTCTGAAAGAAACGGAAGGTTTGCAACGCCGTATTTCAGTTTAAGATCAGTATTTGTAAGGCCGGTAAGGTTGATGATCTTATCCTCGGAGAGTTCTTTGATATTTTTGATGCAGTCGGCTACGGTCTCGTCATCGGTAAGGACATCCGTCGGAAGTTTATCCATATCGATATGGATATACTCTATATCGTCAAGGGATTTACGGCGCACATTGTTTGCCTCGGCTTCCCTTGCCCAGAATTTTTTATCGGCATTATCATTTTTTCGTCTTGCTTTGCGTATCGCGTACTGGAGGATCACGATGAACATGATCACGCTTAGCAGTATCGGGTAATGGAATTTCATGGGATTTTCCTGAATAATATTTTTAAAGGTGGTATTTACTATGTTTAACATGCAGAACAAAAAGAACAAGAAGATAATGGCAGCAGTCATTGTCGGTATTCTTGTTGTCGCAATGGTCGTTCCTTTGATTTTAGCATATACGATTTAAAGATTCAATCGGACGATGGTACTCGGAATGAATAAGAATGAGCTTAGAAAAAACGGATTTTCCATCGTTATGACAGGCTTCATTGCTCTTGAAGGTACGGCAAAGCTTGCCGAAAGGTTTGCGGATAAGATCGATAAGATTTATCCGTCGTATTTATCAAGGAACGCAAAGGAATTCGGCGGCGGTGTATTTAATACAGATCACGAAAAAGCCCTGGAGGCTTTAGAGGAGCATCTTAAGAATACCGGTACTACCTCCGGCGAGAGTGCTTTTGTAAGGGAAGTCTCGGAAGGTGGTTTTCTCACTGCGCTCCATGAAATAGCTTCGGAGAGCGGGCTTGGATTTGAGATAGATCTCAGAAAGGTACCGATCCTTCAGGAAACGGTTGAGATCTGCAATCTGCTGGAGGTCAATCCCTACCGTCTCTATTCCGGAAAATGCCTGATCATCATGGCGCCGGAGGGAGGAATGCTCGCCGACAGGATGACCGGCAAGGGCATAAATGCCGTGATCGTTGGGACCACGACCGATAAGAAGGCCTGCATTCTGCATAATGACGGTACCGAGAGCTACCTTAACAGGCCTGAGCCCGATGAGCTGACACGTCTTGGACTGCGATAAGAAACGCGGAGGAAATTGAAGAACTCTTCAAATCCTCCGTTTTTTTGAAAGGAAATAAGGCAATGAAGGGTATATCATTTAAGACGATACTAAAATCCCTGCTTCCCGTTGTTGTAACGGGACTTTTTGCCGTCTTTTTCTTTATGACCAGAAGCCGTTTTGAAACAGGACTGCCGGAGATAAGTCACGAGGACGGGTTTGCGGATCTGCGAGATTATGATTTTGACGATCAGGTATATAATCTGGTCAACAACTGGGATTATTATCCCGGAGAGCTTCTTACTCCGGAGGACTTTAAGGATCCGAATACCGCACCGATTCCGCCGGCTTCGTACCCCTATCCTCTGAATGCAAATCTAGGGACCTACAGGCAGCGCTTTCTTGCCAAGCCTAATACATGGCTTTCACTTTGCGGATTTTCTGTGGATTATGCGACCCGAGTTTTTGTGAATGGTGAGGAAGTACGCAATATCGGTTATGTCTCTGCGGATCCTGCCGAGGCAGAATACAAGGTGCGTTACATGACGATACCTATGTACAGCGGTGAGACCGGTGAGATAGAGATAATGTATCAGTGCTGCAATTACTTTCATAAGGATGGAGGCTTTGTTCAGGCTACATATATATCCACACCGGAAAACATAGACGAATATCAGCGCGGAATTGCCGCATACTCGCTCTTTGTGGGCAGCGGGCTTATGTTTTTGATGTTCTGGTTTCTTTTGTCTGCGGCGATCCAGCGAAATCGGGAATACGCAGCCCTGGCAATTTGCTGTCTTGTTATCGCATTCAGGAATCAGTTTTTCTTTGCGGAATACATGTTAAATCCCGGGTATGATTTCTCATTTCAATACAGAATGCAGGTATTGGATGTTTCGCTTATACCGGCCTGCGGTCTTTATCTTCTGTATGCTTTCTTTCCTAAGGCAATAGGTAAGATAAGCGCATATGTGCTGGCTGCTGTCTTTGTCATTTTTGCTGCGCTGCACTGGATAGTCGGCTTGGGGAAGCTTGTAGATCTCTGCCATATATGCTGGTATTGCTGTGCACCATTCCTTTTGTGGTTTGTTTTCCGATTGCTCAGACATTTTATTATAAAGCGTAAGATTACAGTTTCGGAGATCGTCACACTGTGTACTCTTTTTGCTTTCATAGTTTTGCTGGTGGTAGAGGGCTTATCCTCGGGCAGCAGTCAAAAGATCAATCATTTCGGGATAACCCCGTTTGTGCTTGTTATCTGCCTTATGATCCTTGCTGTGGTCATAAATGCCCGGATACAGAAGGAGCTTCTTGATATCGAGGAGATCAGGCATAAGGATCTGCTTTTGGAGCAGGTTAATGAAATGAACAGAGATTACCTGAGAATGGTGGCACATGAGCTTAAGTCACCCCTTTCAGTGATTTCCGAGCATGCCCGGCTTTCCGAAATGCAGATAAGTAAGAACGATGGGGATGAAAGGATTGCGGGGAGACTTAGGACAGTACGTGACGAGGCGGACAGACTTGGGGAAATCGTAACCAGATTGATGGATTATACATATAACCCTGAGCAGGAAGTAAAGATGGAAGCCGTAGACGTTGAAGCGCTTTTAAAAACCATCGTATCCGTCATGAAGCCGATATGTGAAAAGAACGGAAACCGTTTAAGCGTAAGAAAAGAAAGCGACCGAAATGTCCTTGGAAATTTCGAGCTGCTTCAGCAGGTGCTGATAAACCTTGTGGCCAATGCCAACCGCTATACATGGAACGGAAACATCGTGATCAGTACGGAGGACAGAGGGGAAGAAACGTCCTTTATGGTTTCTGATACCGGCAGCGGGATTCCTCCGGAGGCAATTCCGCATATTTTTGAAAAGGGATATACCACCGGCGGAGGAAACGGACTGGGACTTGCCATATGTATGGAGACCATAAGACTTCATTCGGGAGAATTTAGACTGGTTAGGACCGGATCGGATGGAACGAGCTTTGAATTTTGGATAAGTAATTATTCGGAGAATGAGGAGTGAAAGTAATAAATACATAGGTATTGATGGTAGCGAGAGCATACGAAATGTGTTAGAATATGTTGAGATTAATTTCTGAAGCAGATAATTACAGGAGGACATAAAGATCATGAAGATGGAAGAAGAGTTATTAGCGATAATTGAAAAGAACAGCCGCATAGATCTTAAAGAGCTGGCGGTGATCCTCGGAGTCGCGGAGATCGATGTGGTAAACACCCTCCAGAAGCTTGAAGATGAGGGCATTGTCTGCGGATATCATACAATGATCGACTGGGAAAAGACTTCAATCGAAAAGGTTACGGCACTTATTGAAGTGCGTGTTACCCCGCAGAGAGGTCAGGGCTTCGACAATATCGCTGAGAGAATTTATAAATATCCCGAAGTTCAGAGCGTTTATCTTATTTCCGGAGGTTATGACCTTCTTGTTACCCTTGAAGGAAAGACTCTGCGCGAGGTTTCGACCTTTGTATCGGATAAGCTCTCTACCCTTGAGACCGTGCTCAGCACCGCTACTCACTTTATCCTCAAGAAATACAAGGATCACGGTACGATCCTCAATCCTAAGAAAGAAGACGAAAGGGAGATCGTGACGCCATGAAAAATCCCGTTTCAGATACAATTGTCGGGATCAAGCCTTCCGGCATAAGAAAATTTTTTGATATAGTCACGGAGATGAATGATAAGGATGTCATCTCGCTCGGTGTGGGAGAACCCGATTTTGACACTCCCTGGCACATCCGTGATGAAGGAATTTATTCCCTCGAAAAAGGAAAGACCTTCTATACCGGTAATTCCGGACTAAAAGAGCTCAGGCAGGAAATCTGCAATTACTTAAAGCGCAGTCAGAAAATAAGCTACGATCCGGTACATGAAGTCCTTGTTACTGTCGGCGGATCCGAGGCAATCGATGTAGGTCTTCGTGCGATGTGCAATCCCGGGGATGAAGTGATCATTCCTCAGCCCAGCTATGTTTCTTACGAACCCTGCGCTGTACTTACGGGTGCAGTGCCCGTTGTGATCGATCTGAAGGAAGAGAACGAATTCAGACTGACCGCAGAGGAACTGAAAGCAGCGATCACGCCCAAGACCAAAGTACTTATTCTTCCCTTCCCCAATAACCCGACCGGCGCCATCATGGAAAAGTCGGATCTCGAGGCTATAAGGGACGTGATTATCGAAAACGATATTTATGTTATGTCAGACGAGATTTATGCTGAGCTGACATACAAGGACAAGCATGTTTCGATCGCTTCGCTCCCGGGAATGAAGGAGCGCACTATACTGATCAACGGTTTTTCCAAGGCATATGCTATGACCGGTTGGAGACTCGGATACGCTTGCGGTCCGGAGGTGATAATAAAGCAGATGACCAAGATCCATCAGTTCTGCATTATGTGTGCACCTACGACCAGCCAGTATGCAGCGATTGAGGCATTAAAGAACGGTGACGGAGATGTTGAGGAAATGCGTATGGCTTACAATCAGCGCAGACGTTTCCTTATAAATGCGTTCAGGGAAATGAATGTTAAATGCTTTGAGCCCTTTGGTGCATTCTATGTTTTCCCCTGCATCAAGGAGTTCGGAATGACAAGCGATGAGTTCGCCACAAGATTTCTTGAGGAAGAAAAGGTTGCTGCCGTGCCCGGAAATGCATTCGGAGCCAGCGGTGAAGGCTTCCTGAGAATTTCCTACGCATATTCGATCGACAGACTCAGGGAGGCAATGAAGCGCTTTGCGAGATTTGTGGAAAAGCTGAGATCTGAAATGAAATAAGAATATAAAGTTATAGACAGGGATTGCGAAAGGCAATCCCTGCTTTTTTATGTATTTTTTTGTCTTGTCTGCTTCAATATTTTGATAGGTTTTTTCGGGCTGCCGTATAGTCGGCTGAGATTAAAAGTTATTTTAGGTACTGAAAAAATATCTTATTACCGGTATATAATAAATTGGTATTGAATTGTGAAAATATTTAATTGATTACAAAAGAAACTGTGGGCATGATTTAAATATATGCACAGAGTGAAATGTTAAGATAAGTCAAGAAATGATTAAAATATAACTTGCAAACCGTAATCAAAAGTGATAGTATTTGCATTGAAATTACAAGAAATCTCAAAATAGCACTATAATTTTCGCAGGAAGATACAGAATAAATTCAATCATATTTGAATAATCAATAACTATAGAATAATATCAAAGGAGTTAACAGTATGGCAGTATCAAAGAATAAGTACAAAGAGAAATATCAGAAATCCTATCACATGCCCCCTATTGTGACATATGACTGGGTTAAGAAGGATACGATCACCAAGGCACCCGTATGGTGCAGTGTTGATCTTCGCGACGGAAATCAGGCCCTTATTGATCCAATGAGCCTTGAGCAGAAGCTTGAATTCTTTGAGATGCTCGTAAAGATCGGATTCAAGGAGATCGAAGTAGGTTTTCCCGCTTCTTCCGACACAGAATATGAATTTATACGTACCCTTATAGAAAAGGATATGATCCCTGACGATGTTACCATCCAGGTTCTTACTCAGGCGAGAGAGCATATTATCAAGAAGACCTTCGAAGCGGTAAAGGGTGCACCGAAGGCGGTGGTTCATCTTTACAATTCAACTTCCGTTGAACAGCGTGAGCAGGTTTTTAAAAAGGATAAGGATGCGATCAAGAAGATCGCAGTAGACGGCGCAAAGCTGCTCAAGCAGCTCGCCGATGAGACCGATGGAAACTTCATGTTTGAGTACAGTCCCGAGAGCTTCTCTCAGACCGAGCCGGAGTATGCGCTTGAGGTTTGTAATGCGGTTCTCGATGTATGGAAGCCGACGCCTGAAAAGAAGGTTATCATCAATCTTCCTTCAACTGTACAGGTAGCGATGCCCCATGTATTTGCCTGCCAGATCGAATATATGAGCAAGAACATGAAATACCGCGACAACGTGGTACTCAGCGTTCATCCCCACAACGACCGCGGAACCGGAGTGGGCGATGCGGAGCTTGGCGTTCTTGCGGGAGCAGACAGAGTGGAAGGTACTCTTTTCGGAAACGGTGAGAGAACCGGAAACGTTGATATCGTCACTCTTGCAAACAATATGATGACTCACGGCGTAGACAGCGGCCTTGATTTTTCGAGGATCATGGAGATCAGGGAAGCTTATGAAGGCTTTACGAATCTCAGGGTTCATGAGAGAACTCCTTATGCCGGAGATCTGGTATTTACTGCATTTTCCGGTTCCCACCAGGATGCGATCAGCAAGGGAATGGCCTGGAGAGACGCCGGAAAGACCGGAAAGCGCTGGGATATCCCCTATCTTCCCATCGATCCTTCGGATGTCGGAAGAGAGTATGAATCAGATGTTATCCGCATCAATTCCACTTCCGGAAAAGGCGGAGTTGCCTTTGTACTTAAAAATCAGTTCGGATTTGCACTTCCAAAGGGTATGCAGGAGGAGGTCGGATATCTTATCAAGGGTGTATCCGACAGGCGTCATCAAGAGCTTCAGCCCAAGGAGATCTATCAGATCTTCGAGGAGAATTATATTGCTCCGAAGGCCATATTCTCCATACCCGAATGTCATTTCAGACAGGAGAAAGGCATTGTAGCTATCGTTACGGCAGAAACCGGCGGTGCATCCCGTGAGATCACTGCAGCGGGAAACGGACGTCTTGATGCGGTCAGCAATGCGGTAAAGAATCTTTTTGGAATTGATTATGAACTTTCTGTATATGAGGAGCACGCGATATCCAAGAGTTCAAGCTCGAAGGCAGCTTCGTATGTCGGTATCATGTGCGGAGGAAAGATGTACTGGGGTGTCGGAGTCGACGAAGATATCATCAAAGCTTCGATCGCGGCGCTTGTAAGCGCGGTAAACCGTCTTGCAGCGGAGCAGCATATTACCCAGGTACGTGAGGAGAGGATAACCCAGATAATCAGCTTTATCCAAGCTCATTACAAGGAGGTCACTCTCGACAGCCTTGTGGATGAATTCCACCTCTCAAAGCCGTATCTGTCAAAGTTTATCCGTGACAAGTCCGGTCAGACCTTCCAGGATCTCATTAAGAGCGAGAGAATGAAACGCGCTAAAAACCTTCTTCGCGGAACTTCAATGAGCGTTGAGAATATCGCCGCCGAGGTCGGTTATGAGAATGTGGAGAATTTCAATCGTCTCTTTAAGAAGAGCCTCGGCAAGACACCTCTTCAGTACAGAAAAAACATTTAATGCACTTAATTGCACATAAATATGTGAGAATTTTGTGAAATACTTTATTTTTGGGGAAAAATGAGGTAGAATAATGATTTGCACGGATCAAAAGGTCAATGAGATCTACAGATTCCGTGCAAATCATTTTTTGTTTTAAAGGAGAACTACTTCAATGTCAGCTAAAGAAAACGCTTCTCAGCCTGCAGAAAAAGTTATGACTAAGTATGAGATCAAGAAGCAGAAGAGAGAAGAGCAGAAGAAAAAAGAAGAAAAATCCCTTATGATATGGAAAATCGTAGGGATTGTATTGGTTATAGGATTGATCGGATTTATCCTTTCATATCCGATCCGCAGGATCGTGGCGGTAAATAAAACTGTTGTTACGATCGACGGAGAGAAGGTCGGACAGGTCAGATTTGACTACATGTATAATACAGTAAAGACAAATTACATGCAGAACTATGGAAGCTACCTGTCATACTACGGACTGTCCTCGGACACGGATCCTTCAACAGTGATGTATAATGAGGATCTTTCCTTTAAGGAGTATTTCGAGGAGCTTGCGGTTAATCAGTTAAAGGAAGATATAGCTCTTAAGAGAGCGGCGGATGCGGAAGGATTTACCGCCGATGCGTCTGATGAGTGGAATGATTTTCTTGAGATCGCTGAAGCTCAGGCAAAGGCAAATAGTACAAATGTGAGTGATTTCCTCAAGAACACATTTGGTCAGTATGCGACAAAGTCTAATCTTAAGAAGATAGTCGAGGATTCTGTTTTAACAGAAGAGTATTATCATCATGTATATGAATCAAAACTTCCCACGGATGCGGAGATAGACAGCTATTATGCAGAGAATTCCGCAACCTACGATTCCGTAGACTACTATCTTGATACCGTAGATGCAGTGCTTCCCACTGAGCCCACAGAGCTTGCCGATGAAGGTGCTGAGGTCGGCGAGGATGGAAGCTATACTCCTTCCCAGGCTGAGAAGGATGCGGCTATGGATGCTGTAAGACCGGATGCCGAAGCGGCTCAGGCAACTGTAATGGAGTCCGGAGAGGCTCATATCGGAGAACTTAAGTCGAGTGTTAATTACAGGATCAGTGACTGGCTCTTTGAAGAAGGACGTCAGGAAGGTGACACAACCGTAATCGAGAACACTGTTTCAAATCTTTTCTATGTTGTAGGCTTTAAAGCCCGTTACCGCAAGGAAGATAATACCGCTGATATCCGTGCTATTGTTACCGCTGAGGACAACGGCAAGGAGATCATGGCTGAGTGGAATGCTACAGACAAGTCAGAGGCAAGCTTTATCGAACTGGTTGAGAAATATTCTCAGAGTTCTGCAGAGGAAGGACTTTATGAAAATCAGAGCCCTGAGAGCTATGACGGAGAAGTTAAGGACTGGCTCTTTGCTGCCGACAGAAAGACAGGCGATGTAGAGAGCTTCTTTGTGGAAGACGCTTATACCTATGTCATCTACTACAAGAATGTAAGCGATCCCGTATGGAAGGTCAGCGCAAGGGATGCTATGATGTCCACAAGAATGAATGAATATATCGATTCCATTACGGAAGGACTCAAGGAGAGCGGTGACCTTAAGTACATTAAGGTAGAAGAAGAGAAGGCTCAGGAAGCCACGGACAGCAGCTCAGATCAGACAGAAGATACCGGAGCTGAAGCCGAGTAATGACAAACAAAGGCTAAATATGTTACAGGCCATAGAATATAGATGTTTGACGAGGTTATTTATTTATCCTATAATTTTGGGGGTGGGCAAGCAGCCTGCCCCCGTTTTTACTTCACAGGAATTATCTATGAAGTAAAAAGGGTTTTCCATGAGTGAAAGGTATTATCATGAAGACCATAGGTCAGATGTCACAACAGGAAAAAGTTCATTATATGCAGACTGAGAAGATACCTGTTCTTGTGGGTAAGCTTTCCATTCCGACAATAATCAGCATGCTGATAACGGCCGTGTACAATCTCGCCGATACCTTCTTTGTCGGAAAGATAGATACCCAGGCGACAGCGGCTGTCGGTCTTGTTTTTCCGGTAATGGCTATAATCCATTCTGTAGGCTTCTATTTCGGACAGGGTTCGGGTACGTATATTTCAAGACAGCTTGGAGCCAAGGAGTACGATAAGGCTGAAAAGATGGCCTCTACGGCTTTCTTTTACGCATTTGCCATAGGAATAATACTTACGGTATTCGGACTTATCTTTGTAAGACCTCTCTCAATCCTGCTTGGATCGACGGAAACGATTCTTCCCTATACAGTGGATTATCTCAGAGTGATTCTCTGCGGGGCGGCTTTTTCCATGAGCGGCTTTGTGCTCAATAATCAGCTGAGATTTCAGGGCAGTGCTACATACGCCATGATAGGCATATGCTCCGGCGGAATAATCAATATGGGCCTGGATCCTTTGTTTATCTTTGGGTTTGACATGGGAGTTGCCGGTGCTGCACTAGCCACGGTCGTCAGCCAGTTTATCAGCCTGGCCATTCTGTTTTTAATGACCCTCAGAGGCGGAAATCTTCGTATTAAGTTTAAGAATATAAGCTTTAGATGGTACTATTTTGCGGAGATCTTTAAGGGCGGTTTCCCGTCGCTTCTAAGGCAAGCGCTGGCAAGCGTTGCGAATACTTTCATAAACCGTGCGGCAGGAACGTACGGAGTGGCAAATCCCGATGCAGCGATAGCGGCGATGTCCATTGTAAACAGAGTATTCATGTTTGCCCATTCGGCACTTATCGGATTCGGACAGGGCTTCCAGCCCGTCTGCGGCATGAACTACGGAGGAAAGAAATACGACAGAGTCCGTGAGGCATTCTGGTTTTGCGTGAGAGTCGGATTTTTCATTCTTTTGGCGGTTGCCATAGGATGCTTTATTTTCGCCGGGCCCATAGTCGCGTTTTTCAGAAAAGACGATTTCGATGTAATTGAGATCGGAAAAGTTGCACTCAGATATCAGATGGTGATATTCCCGCTTAACAGTTTTGCGGTGCTCGCTAATATGATGCTGCAATCCGCGGGAAAAACCTTCAGGGCCTCTCTTTTGTCTGCGGCGAGGCAGGGACTTTTCCTTGTGCCGATCGTATTGATACTTCCGAGATTTATAGGGCTGACGGGAGTACAGATGACACAGATGTGGGGAGATCTCTGCTCATTTATCATGACGATCCCCATAGTATTCGGATTTCTTCGTGAAATGAAGTCGGAAGAGGAAGCCTTAAAGCGCGAAAGCGTAAATGAGATTACGGATGCCGAAGAAAGCGGCAGTGTATAGAAAGAATCAAGTGCATTATGAACAGACTCGAAATAGAAAAGCGCAAGGCGCTGGTCCTTGATATTGACGGAACCCTTACAAATTCAAGGAAAGAGATCACTCCCAAAACCAAGGAAGCTATCAGGCATATAATGGATATGGGACATGCAGTCATTCTTGCGTCCGGACGTCCGACACCCGGAATGCTCCGCTATGAAAAAGAGCTGGAGCTCGCAAAGTATGGCGGATATCTTCTTTCTTTTAACGGTGCCAGAGTAGTTGACTGCGTAACAAGGGAGGTTATCTTCCAGAAAACTCTCCCTCCGGAGATTCCCGCTCAGGTCTATGAATTTGCCCGGGAAAAAGAGGCGGGGATAATATCATATTATCTAAACGGAAATATAAACGAAGTCAGGACACGCGGAGAATATCTGAGCAGCAGGAATATTGCTGCTGACGGGGATTATGTTATATCGGGCTTTGAACCGGACGAGTATATACTGCTTGAAGCACATATCAACAACCTTGATGTTATCACTGTGTATGATTTCCCCGAGTTCATCAACTATCCCGTAAACAAGTGCCTGATCACCGCTCCCGGAATGCTGGCGGCAGGCTATGAAAAGGAATTACAGGCTATATACGGCGATGAACTCTCAATTTATCGTTCCGAGGAGTTCTTTCTTGAAGTGATGCCAAAGAATGTCAGCAAAGCAGAAACTCTTGATCATATGCTTGATAAGATTGGAGTAAAGAGGGAGAACACTGTTTGCTGCGGAGACGGATTTAATGATATTTCAATGATAAAATATGCCGGAGTCGGAGTTGCGATGGGCAATGCCCACGAGGAAGTCCGCAGAGAAGCGGATTTCGTTACGGGGACCAATGACGAGGACGGTCTTGTCACGGTGATCGAGAGGTTCATCTAGATTTCTTAATAAGCAGGTATTAATGATTTCAAAAGAAATAAAAATTGAGATTCCCGAAAGGGCTAATTTAATAATTCACACGCTTGAAGACGCCGGATATGAGGCATATGCCGTAGGCGGATGCGTGCGTGACTGCGTGCTTGGAAGAGTTCCAAATGACTGGGATATCACAACGTCCGCGCTTCCCGAGCAGGTCAAAGCTCTTTTCAGACGTACCGTCGATACGGGGCTGAAGCACGGAACCGTGACGGTGCTAATGGGTAATGAGGGCTTTGAGGTCACAACCTACCGAATAGACGGTGAATATGATGACGGAAGGCATCCCCGTGAGGTAGAGTTTACGCGGGATCTTTCGGAGGACTTAAGAAGGCGTGATTTTACGATAAACGCCATGGCTTATAATGACAGGGAAGGACTTGTGGATCTCTATGACGGCCTCGGTGATATCGAAAAGAAGGTTATCCGCTGCGTTGGGGATCCTTATGAGAGATTCGGTGAGGACGCCTTGAGGATGCTGAGGGCGGTCAGGTTTTCCGCCCAGCTCGGATACAGTATAGAAGAAAAGACAAGGGAAGCCATAACAAAGCTTTCGAAAAATCTTGAAAAGATAAGTGCCGAGAGGATCCACACGGAGCTTGTTAAGCTGCTTGTTTCCGATAATCCGATGGAGCTTCGGGTGGCTTATGAGACCGGAATGACAGGGGTTTTCCTTCCGGAATTCGATCTTGCCATGCAGACCGGTCAGAAGCATATACATCACTGCTACAGTGTCGGAGAGCATATACTTCACAGCATAGCCGAGGTAAAAGCAGATCCGGTGCTGCGCCTTGCAATGCTCTTTCATGATATAGGAAAGCCTCAGACACTGTCGACCGATGAGGACGGAACGACGCATTTTCGTGGGCACCCTGCCGTCAGTGCGGATATGGCTCGTGATATATGCAGACGTCTCAAAATGGATAACGATACCATAGATAAGGTATGCACGTTGGTCAGATACCATGATTACAAGCATGGGGAAGAGCCCACGGAAACAGTATTAAGGAAGGCACTTAATAAGGTCGGAGCAGAAATCTTCCCGATGTTTCTCGAAGTAAGGCGGGCCGATGTCATGGCTCAGAGTGATTATATGAGGGAGGATAAGCTCGAAAAGATCCGCGGCTGGGATAAGCTTTATAGGGAAGTCATGGCAAAAGGTCAGTGCTTTACCGTAAAACAGCTTAAGATAAACGGCGGTGATCTGAAGAATATCGGAATTAAGCCCGGTCCCAAAATGGGAGAGATTATATCTGCACTTTTGGACGAAGTCATAGAGGATCCTGAAAAGAATACAGAGGAGTATCTTCTTAAGAGGGCAGGGCAGCTGGCTGAAAACACAGAGAATTAAGGGTTAATATTTTGAGGCAGTGATCCGGAAATGAAAAACATTTTATCTCAAATCAAATACAGTCTCATGGGAATAGCTGTTTCACTGTTTGCCGGACTTATTTTTTCCGGCTGCGGCGATTTTTCCCTGATGCCCGATACTTCGCCGGTCGTCGGTCCCGAAGATGAAACACAGACAGCTTCGGGCCCTGTCGTTTACGGCCCGGGAAGCTATGACTCTGCGGATACGCCCATCCTTGTAAAAAAAGATGAGGAAAAGAAAACACTTACATTCTACAATCTTGATGTGGGTAAGAATTATACGCTCGAGTATGACGGAACGACCTGTTTTTACGATAAATACGGCAGTGCCCTTTCTCTCTCTCAGCTGGGCAGCGGCGATATAGTTGACGTAAAGTTTATCAAAGGAAAAAAACATCTTACTGAAATGAAGATGTCCGACACGGCCTGGGTTATAGCGGAGACTGACAGGTATGCCATGGATGCGACAAAGAGAGAAGTAACCATCGGTGATGAGACCTACAAGATAAGTACCGATGCCGTATATTTTTCTGATGAAAGACAGATCGGAGAACAGGATATTATTCCCACCGACCGCCTTACTTTCAAAGGAATAGACAACAGGGTGTACAGCATTAAGGTCGAAAAGGGACACGGCTATCTTCGCCTGTCCGGCCATCAGGGCTTTATAGACGGATGGATCGAGATAGGAAATTCCGTGATCCAGAAGGTGACGGAGGATATGCTTATTACCGTTCCCGAGGGAAAATATCAGGTTAAGATCAGCGGGTCAGGAACAACGGCAGAGAAAAATGTTGTGATAAACAGAAACAGCGAGTCTTCCCTGGATTTCAGCGATGTGGAGTTTTCAAAGCCCAAAATGGGAACTGTACTGTTTTCACTTAATCCCTCAAAGGCAAAGCTTTACATAGACGCCACTCAGACGGATGTGTCCGAGGCGATAACGCTCTCTTACGGTCTTCATCAGCTGATCTGTAAGGCGGAAGGCTATACTACCATTACTCAATACCTGAATGTCGGGCAGCCGACGGCCGGAATAGACATAACACTTGAAGAAGTAAACGAGAAAAAGGACGATGATTCCGACAAGGAAAGCGAGTCGCAGGGAGGCAGTGATTCAGGATCATCTGAAGGAACCGATACGGATTCGGGGAACGGAAGCTCGGGTTCCGGCAATAACAGTGCTGGTAGCGGAGTTTCAGGCTCCGTCAATAACAGCGGTGATAATAGTAATACGGCAAATAACGGTGAAGGATCCGGCTCGGGTACAGGTGGGAACGGCTCGGAAACAACGCAGAACAGTAATACGGGAGACGATTCCGGAGCCACAACGGGCGAACCCGTTGAGGTGAAACCGACATACTATCAGGTATATGTAGATTCACCGGAAGGAGTGGAGATATATCTTGACGGATCATATGTCGGGATAGCTCCGTGCAGCTTCAAAAAAGTGGAGGGAATGCACATCATAACTCTCAGTAAAAGTGGCTATGTAACACGCTCTTATACCATTTCTGTTGATTCTGACGATAAAGACGTATCATTTTCCTTTGCAGATTTGGTAAAAGAGCCGTAGACAAATTAAAAATAGCGTTTTTTCGCTACTTTTTCCCCATTTTTCTTGACAAATCGCGAGAAAGTAAGTATATATAAATAGTAGCTTAGATGAGCTACATAACAATCTCATTTTTTAGGAGGAAAATTAATCATGAACAAGACTGAGTTTATTGCAGCTATTGCTGATAAGGCTGGACTCAACAAGAAGCAGGCTGGCGACGCTGTTAATGCTTTCATCGAGGTAGTTACCAAGGCTCTTAAGAAGGGTGACAAGGTTCAGCTTGTTGGCTTCGGTACTTTCGAAGTAGCTAAGAGAGCAGCTAGAACCGGTAGAAATCCTCAGACCGGCAAGGAGATGAAGATTAAGGCTTCTAAGGCTCCTAAGTTCAAGGCTGGTAAGGCTCTTAAGGACGCTGTAAACTAATACGGTTTAGTACTTGATTTAACAGGCGCATCCTTTTTGGATGCGCTTTTTTTGGGAGTTTTTATGAGATTAGATAAATATTTAAAGGTTTCAAGGCTGATCAAGCGCCGTACTATAGCGAATGAAGCCTGTGATACCGGTCGTGTCATGATCAATGACAAGGTTGCCAAGGCAGGAACGGAAGTCAAAGTAGGCGATATTATAACCATAGCTTTCGGAAATAAAGAAGTTAAGGTCGAGGTCACGGATGTCCAGGAGACCGTGAAGAAGGAAGAGGCAAAGGAACTTTTCAGGTATTTGAGCGGTGACAAGGATATCGGATGAAACAAATTTATCGCAGATATTGACTATTTCCGCGGTTTTGTTATACAATGGACGAGTAATTATGTAAACAATTTATAATGATTACTTTGAGAGGGTTTTACTATGGCCAGAACTGCAATGGCAAGAAAGAAAAAACATAGCAGCTTCATGGGCTTTGTCCTTGTTGCGATGGTGGTTTGCCTTATATCCATCATTATTTTCCTTCAGGGCAGAAATACCAAGAGCAAGCTTGATGCATATACGGCACAGGAGGAGGTTCTCGACTCACTTATAGAGGAGCAGAATCAGCGTTCTCTCGAGATCGATGAGTATGAGAAATATGTACAGACCAAGGCTTATGCCGGAGAGCAGGCGCAGGAGAAGCTTGGACTTGTCAAAGAGGGAGAGATCGTATTCCGAAAGGAAAACTGATCTGAATGGATAATATTTTTTCAGAAAAAATGGGCTCCTTACCGGAGCCCAATAATCTTATATTAAGAGGCGATACCGTTATCGCGGGCGTATCCGGAGGGGCAGATTCGATTTGCCTCTTATTTTTGTTGTGTGGGTTAAGAAAAAGTTTAGGGATCACCGTACATGCCGTGCATGTCAACCACGGGATCAGGGCTGAAGCCGGGGAGGATGAGGCCTTTGTGAAGGAAATCTGCGGAAAATGGAGCGTTCCGTTTACCGCTGTCAGAGAAGAAGTACCCGCTCTTTCAAAACAGTGGAAGTGCTCGGAGGAGGAAGCCGGAAGAAAAGTCAGATATGAAGCCTTTGAGAAAATAGCAGATCTTATCTCTTCGAAGGAAGAGATACCGTCAGACAGTATAAAGATAGCAGTCGCACACAATCTGAACGACAACGCGGAAACCGTGCTTTTCAGGCTTTTCAGGGGAACTGGGATAAAAGGACTTACGGGTATCCCGCCTGTCAGAGAAGGAAAATACAGGATCATCCGTCCTCTTCTTTATATGGAACGCTCTGAAATAGAGAAGGTTTTAAGAGAAAATGATATTCCGTGGGTAAGCGATGCTACCAACGAACTTGATATTTATTCCAGAAACCGCATCAGGCACACGATACTTCCGGAAGCGGAGAAGACAGTACCTGAGGCCGCAAGGCATATAGCGGGAACTGCGGCTCAGCTCGTAGAGATAGAGGATCTTCTTAAGAAGCTTACCGGAGAATGTTTTGCCGAGTGCGTTAAGGTCTTTTCCGGACAGGATAAAAAAGCACCTGATGGCAGCAATCACGGAGAATGCTATAAGCTTGAAATAGATGCAGTGAAGCTTACCGGATATCATATAGCGATACAAAAGAGACTGATCCACAGATGCCTTAAGGAGCTATCCTTCGGGGGAAAGGATCTCGGAGAATTACAGATAGAACAGATACTCGGGCTTTTGCGGGGAAATGAAAATCGCAGGATCGATCTGGCCAGGGGAATTACGGCCGCCAGGGAGTATGACAGAATTGTCATATGGCGCGGAAAGGCAGAAGAAGCAAGGATCGGGAATGAGAGAATAAAAGGATATGAGCTCATTTCGGAAATCTTTGAGATCGAAGAGCTTTTGAAAAATGATCCGCGGTTTATCGATAATATTTCGCAGGATGACGGATCAAATCAGTGTACTAAATGGCTGGATTATGATAAAATAGACGGACAGGTCATTTTGAGGACCAGACAGACAGGGGATTTTTTTTACGTTCAGAAACCTGACGGAGCTTTTGGAAAAAAGAGCGTAAAGGACTTTATGATAGATAAAAAAATTCCACCGTCAGAGAGAGATGATATCCCTCTTGCAGCAGCCGGAGACAAGGTCCTTTGGATCATCGGATACCGGATAAGCGATGACCTTAAGATCAATGATAAGACAGAAAAAGTCTTGAAGCTGTCTTTAAAATATAACAACTTATAAACATTGAATTAAATCGGGATACGAGGTAATTGAAATGGAACCGCATCACATTGAAGAATTGATCTCTGAGCAGGATGTAGATAAGAGAATACAGGAGATCGGCGAGCAGATAAGCCATGATTATGAAGGAAAAGAGGTACATCTCATCTGCGTGCTCAAGGGAGGAAGCTTTTTCCTCTGTGAGCTTGCCAAGAGGATCTCTGTTCCTGTTTCACTTGATTTCATGTCGGTATCAAGCTACGGCGGAGGTACGAAATCGAGCGGTGTCGTTAAGATCGTAAAGGATCTCGACGAACCGATAGAGGGTAAGGACGTGATCATTGTCGAGGATATCATAGACAGCGGAAGGACGCTCAGCTATCTTCTCTCAATGATGAAGGACAGAAAGCCGAATTCACTCAGGCTTTGCACTCTTCTCGACAAGCCATCAAGGAGAGTTGTGGAGGTCAATGTGGATTATACCGCCTTTGAGATCCCTGATGAATTTGTAGTCGGATACGGTCTTGATTACGATCAGAGATACAGAAACCTGCCTTATATCGGCGTGGTTAAGTTTGACTAAATATTTTTTCGGAGGAAAAGTCTTTGAACAACAACAAAAAGGGATTCAGAGGATATCTGATCTTTATGTTCGTGATCGTCGCAATAGTGATAATCCTGAATGTAGTCAGAAATGTCCAGGCTCCCTACACTTACGACCAGTTTATTGCAGATATGGAGTCCGGGAAGGTCGTGGACATCACGATAGTCCCGTCCGGAAGCGGTGAGAGCGGTTATTTTAATGTCGATCTCGGAACCGGAAGCGCAAGAAGGCTCTATGTCACATCCGTCGCAGAGACGGAAAAGCTTGTCCGTGAAAACGGATATGATCCGATAGTCAAAGACGGCTTCTGGGGAACGTGGACATTTACCACGCTGATCCCGCTGATCGTCATAGTCGTCGCTATTGTATTTATGTTCATCATGCTCTTTGCCGGAAGTGCCGGAGCAGGAGGAGGCGGCGGCTCTAAAATGATGAACTTCGGAAAGATAAATGCCGAGGTCATCAGGGACAGCAAGATCAATTTTGAGAAGGTTGCCGGTCTCAAGGAAGAAAAAGAAGAGCTCGCGGAGATAGTTGATTTCTTAAAGGATCCCGGAAAATATACCTCACTTGGCGCGCGCATTCCCAGAGGAATCATGCTCGAAGGAAGCCCGGGAACCGGTAAAACCCTTCTTGCAAAGGCTGTGGCAGGAGAGGCGGGTGTTCCGTTCTTTTCCATTTCCGGATCAGATTTTGTAGAAATGTTTGTCGGTGTCGGCGCATCCCGTGTCAGAGACCTTTTTGAGACAGCAAAAAAGGAAGCGCCCTGTATCGTATTCATCGATGAGATCGATGCCGTTGCCAGAAGGCGCGGAACAGGTCTCGGCGGCGGTCATGACGAGCGCGAGCAGACACTGAACCAGATACTGGTTGAGATGGACGGTTTCAAGGACAACGAGGGAATAATCGTAATGGCTGCGACTAACCGTATCGATATCCTCGATCCTGCTATCCTTCGTCCCGGAAGGTTTGACCGTCAGATAGTTGTCGGAAGACCTGATGTAAAGGGCAGGGAGGATATCTTAAAGGTTCATGCCAAGAATAAGCCATTAGGCGACGACGTAAATCTCGAAGACATCGCAAGAACTACCGTAGGCTTTACCGGAGCGGACCTTGAGAACCTTCTCAATGAATCCGCCATAAAGGCTGCCAAGGAAAATAAGGCCTATATCTCTATGGAGGATATCAAAAAGTCCTTTATCAAGGTCGGGATCGGAACAGAGAAAAAGAGCCGTATCGTCTCCGACAAGGAAAAGAAGATCACTGCCTACCACGAGGCAGGGCATGCGATCCTCTTCCATGTTCTTCCCGATGTGGGCCCGGTTTATACGGTTTCGATCATCCCCACGGGTCCCGGCGCGGGCGGATATACCATGCCTCTTCCCGAGAAGGACGATATGTATCTGACTAAGGGCAAGATGCTTCAGGATATTATGGTTTCCCTCGGAGGCCGTATTGCAGAGGAGATCATCTTCGGCGATATAACAACGGGAGCCTCAAGCGATATCAAGAAGGCAACAAAGACGGCACGCATGATGGTGACTCGCTTCGGAATGAGCGAAAACATCGGTGTTATCTGCTACGAGGATGACGATGACGAGGTCTTCATCGGACGAGATCTTGCGCATGCCAAGAATCACAGCGAGGAAGTGGCAAGCGAGATCGACAGGGAAGTAAAGTCGATAATCGATGACTGTTACAAAAAAGCAAAAGATATCATCCTCGAAAATGAGGGCGTGCTTCACAGATGCGCCGAGCTTCTTCTGGAGAAGGAGCGTATCTCCAGA
>JAEEGL014045298.1_pt1 | contig 26683 bp, 21 predicted proteins | sample 9134231 | NCBI WGS metagenome assembly JAEEGL01 (sample SAMN16246548, study PRJNA631951) | gut metagenome | biome: gut microbiome; feature: rumen; material: fiber-attached | host: Bos | place: Iran: Karaj | collected 2018-10 | reverse complement strand
GGTGAGCTTGCGTAGGGCCTGGCTCATCAGGCGGGCCTGGAGGCCCACCTTGTTGTCGCCCATCTCGCCCTCGATTTCGGCCTTGGGCGTGAGTGCGGCGACGGAGTCTATGACCACGATGTCGATGGCGCCGGAGCGGATGAGGTTGTCCGCTATCTCGAGGGCCTGCTCGCCGTTGTCCGGCTGGGAGATGAGAAGGGTCTCGAGATTGACTCCCAGGGCCTTGGCGTAGGTGCGGTCGAACGCGTGCTCGGCGTCGATCATCGCGGCTATGCCGCCCTGCTTCTGCGCCTCGGCGATGGCGTGGATCGCCAGGGTGGTCTTGCCGCTGGACTCGGGTCCGTATATCTCGATGATGCGTCCGCGGGGATATCCGCCTATGCCGAGCGCGTGGTCCAGGGCCACCGAACCGCTCGGGATGACCTGCACGTCGAACTGCGGCTGGTCGCCCAGCTTCATGATCGTGCCTTTGCCGTAATCCTTCTCGATCTTGTCAATCGTCGCCTGCAGCGCCTTCATCCTTGCGGCATTCACGTCCGCGGCGTTCATTTCAACATCCTTAGCCATAATGGTTCAATAAAAAACGTTCGTAATCTTTGCGGTCCGGAGCACCGGCCTCATGACAAAGGTATCAATTAGCGGGGTATCTCCAAAACTTTTGCAAAGATAAATCGAGCTTGGGCCAAACTAGGGCACAAGCTTGATTTTTAACATTCTTCATCCTTCCATTCCGCCAGGACTTTCTCCACTGTCTTCGCAACGTCGTCGTAGAGATATCCCCTGGAAAGGGCGTATTTGATGAGCTTGAACTTGATGTAGGGATCGCCTTGGAGTGTCTTGCATTTGGCCGTCACGAGTTTCTCCAGCTTTGCTTCCGCGGCTCCGGGATCCGTCCCGGAGATGGCCGCTGCGATGTCAGGCCTGGAAATCCCCTTCATAATGAGGGCATAGCGTATCTTTTCCGGACCCCATCCCGTAAGCGAAGACTTTTCGCGCGCGAAGGCTGCAGCGTAGCGTGCATCGTCCACGAAGCGGTCAGCGACCAGCCTGTCCAGCATCTCCTGTGCGGCCGCGCCGTCGCCGTCGAGCGCCTTCAGCGCCTTCTTCAGCATCTCGGAGCTGCAGCACTCGCGCTTCACGCAGAGGTTCTGAAGATATGTCAGCACCTGTTCCTTCTCCATCGTCTAGAAATCGAAACCGAAACTCATGTACGCGCCGACGCGCTTGGTGAGATTGGAGTAATGGACATTGGCCTTGAGCGGTCCCATGATGGTGTTGTAAGCGTACTCGACCCCGAACCCGGTTATGGTCTTGCCGGTCCAGATCAGGTCGCTGTCGAACTTGTCCGAATGCTTCAGGACGGCTCCCTTGAGGCTGAGCCAGTTGTTTTTGGTCAGGTGAAGGCGGAAGTCGATGCCGGCCTTGATCATCTTGTTGCTCAGAGGAGCGGCGTAGTTGATGCCGATGAACGGGACCTGCTGCTCGAAATACCTGCCGGCAAGCGTTCCTCCCGCCATGTTCATGAAGGCCATCGGCAGGTCGTCCCCTATGGCAGCACGGGCATATATGGAAGGTATGATGTCCAGCTTCCCCCCTGTGCGCATGACCTTGGAGGCGTCGAACTGGATGATGTGCACGGGGTCTATCTCGCTGATGAGCCCTCCCATCACGTAATTGTACGATGCTCCTATGGAATAACCGCGCGTGGGGAAATAGCCGCTGTCGAACGTGTCTGCCCTGCCTTCGACGAAGAAGGTCAAGAAGTCGTTGCTCAGCGTCTTGCGGTCGTATTCGGCCGGGATGATGCTCGCGGCAAGCAGGGACGAGACGTCGAAATACTCGTTCTTGAGGCCAAGGCGCATGTCGGCCTTCTTCCAGTTGAGGTCAGAGAAGTACAGCTTCTGCGACAGCTTGCGGTACCTGAAGTTGATGTCCCCCGGGTCGGAGCCCCAGGAATCCGTGGAAATGATGCTGGCGTTGTTGTAGCCGGCATTTATATCAGCATTGAGCGTAGGGAAGGCGGGGAAACGCATGGAATAGTGCACGTCGAGATAGGGATTGGACGCGATCTTGGCCGTGAAATCCCATGCCGAACCCCTGATGCGGTGTACGTTGAGACCGAGGTTGAACAGCGCGGACACCACCGTCTCGGTGTCGAAGCGCATTCCGATGCCTGCCTGGTGCGCCGGGCCCTTCTGGCAGATTATGTTGAGAGTATACTCGTCGGTGTCTCCCAGCAGTTCATACCGCACGAAGTCGAAGGATCCGGTGGCGAGGATGGTCGAGACGGCTTCCTCGATGTCCTTCTTGTAAACCTTGTCCCAGGGCTTTATGCTCAGCTTGCCGAGAAGGTAGTCGGCTTCGTCCCTGGTGATGCCTTCGAAGCTCATGGCCGAGATGATGATCGGGAACTGGCCGATGTCCACCGCGGTCTTGTTCTGGAACTCGGTCACTTCCGGCCCGAGCCTCCGTTTCAGTTCCTTGATTTCCTCCGATTTCTCCTTTGCCGCGGCGTATCCGCGTGCTATGATGTCCTGTACGCTCTGGGTGTCGAAACTCATCATGTTGTATCCCTGGAGGTCAGGCTTGATGGTGACGTCCGGGATGGTGACGTTGCTCTCGAAGGAGTCCCTGCCGAGGATGTCCACGGCCTGCCAGACTATGTCCGCCAGGTTGTTGATGTCCTGGTAGGTCATGTTCTTGTCGGAGAGCTCCACGCCTATCACGATGTCGGCTCCCATCTCCTTGGCGATGTCGGTGGGATAGTTGTTGCGGATGCCTCCGTCCACGAGGATCATCTCACCGGTGCGCACGGGGGCGAAGATGCCCGGAATGGACATGGTGGAGCGCAGTGCGGTGTTGAGCTTGCCCTCGTGCCAGAGCAGCGCCTTGCCCGAAACCATCTCCGCGGCTATGCAGAAGAAGGGAATCGGAAGTGTGGTGAAGTCTATGTAGTCCTGGTAGCCGACGGTCAGTCCGCTGAAGATGTTGCTGACGTTGTGCCCGAAGATGTAGCCGGAAGGAAGGCTCCCGAAGAGGTTGTCCATCATCTTCTTCTCCCCGGTCTCGTCACCGGCGCCGAAGTGGAGGCCGTTCTTACTCTTGCGCTCCTGGGCCTCGGTGGAGCGGTTGAAGAGGTCGGTCACTGCATAGAAGAAGGGGACTGAAGCGAAGTACTTCTCCCTGTATTTCTTGCGCTGGTAGGCCATGAGCTCCTGCGGGACCTTGTCGCTCAGGAGGAGGTTCCAGTCGGCCGTAACGAACAGCGAGTCAAGGAAATCCGGGCTGTATCCGATGGAATACAGGCCGCCGACCAGACCGCCCATGCTGGTGCCGAGGACCATGTCTACGGGTATGCCCTGCTCCTCGAGGAAACGCAGGGCGCCGACGTGGGCCGCGCCCTTGGCGCCGCCGCCGCTGAGCACGAGCGCAACCGTCGGGCGGCGGCGCCGTATGCGGTCCATCCTTGCCTTCATCTTCGCCACCACGACGGAGTCTCCGACGGGGTCATAGCTCTTGAAACCGACCTGGGCGCGCGCCGGAGCGGCGAAAGACAGGCAGGCCAGCAGAAGCAGAAGTATCCGTGACTTTGTACTCATTTGGTTTCAGGCTTTGCCGTGTTTCCCCGCGAGCATGCCGCAGGCGGCGAGGATGTCCTCTCCCCGGGAAGCGCGTATGGTGCATGTGATGCCGTGGGCGTCAAGGCGGTCCCTGAAGGCCTCCATGACGGGAGCCGGGCTGGTCTCGTAAGGGAAATCCGGAATCTTGTGGAAACGGATGAGGTTCACGCGGCATTCCAGGCCGCGGAGGAGGCGTATGAGCGCGTCGGCGTGCCTCTTCGAGTCGTTGAAGCCGGAGAACATTATGTATTCGAAGCTCACCCTTCTCTGGCCGGAGAAGTCGTACTGGCGTATAAGGCGGACGATGTCCGCAAGCTGCCAGACCTTCTCCACCGGCATTATCGAAACCCGCTCTTCCGGGAAAGGGTCGTGCAGGCTGATGGCCAGGTGGCACCTGGAGCCGTCGAGATACCGCTTCAGGTTGGGGAGGACGCCTATCGAGGAAAGGGTGATGCGCTTGGGACTCCAGCCGAAGCCCCAGTCGGCAGTCAGCACCTCGATGGCGCGCATCACGTTGTCGTAATTGTCCAGGGGCTCGCCCATGCCCATGAAAACGGCGTTGGTGAGTTCGGAAGACTCGTCCACGGCGATGAACTGCGAGAGGATGTCGGCGGCGGACAGGTGTCCGTGGAATCCCTGCCGGCCGGTCATGCAGAACCTGCAGCCCATCCGGCAGCCGGACTGCGACGAGACGCACAACGTGCGCCTGTCCTCGTCCGGGATCATCACGGCCTCGACCGCAGCGGTCTCCAGCTCCTCCGGGCGGGCTTCCTCGTACGCGTCGAGACCCTGTGCCCTGGGGCAGCTTACCGGGAAGAGATATTTCTTCGTGCCGTCGGAAGAAACTGCCACGCCGACAGGGGCGCTGACGCCGACCTCATAGAGTTCGCCGAGTCTCTCGCGTCCGGCCTTGGAGATGTCCGTCATCTCGTCGAAGCTCCGTACCCGCCTGGTATACAGCCAGCGGGCGAGCTGCTTGCCGGCATACGCCGGCAGGCCCGCCTCCAGGGCAAGAGCCTTCAGCTCTTCCGGAGTCTTTCCCAGCAGCTTCCTTTTCATCGTCCCTCCTTCTCCATCCGTCCAAGGCACTCTGCGAGCGAGTCGTACCAGTATGGAATGCTTATTCCGAAGGTGTCCTTGACAAGTGTCTTGTCCAGCACCGAATACTTCGGCCGGCGCACTCCGGTGGGGAATTCGCCGGTGTGGCAGGGCATTACCTTGCAGCCGTGCCCGCAGATGCGGTTGACCGCGAAGGCGAGGTCGTACCAGGATATGCATCCTTCGTTTGAATAATGATAGATGCCCGTACGGTCGAGCATGTCCTCCGAGATGATCCTGACTATGAGCCGGGCGAGGTCGGCGGCATAGGTCGGCGTGCCCGTCTGGTCGAAGACCACCCTGACGGTGTCATTCGTGGAAGTGAGCCTGGCCATGGTCTTCACGAAGTTCTTCCCGTAGGGGGAATAAAGCCAGGCTGTCCTGAAAATCAGGTAGTTGCATCCGGAGTTCATGATGGAGCGCTCCCCGGCGAACTTGGTGATGCCGTAGGCCCCGAGGGGGGCGGGGGAGTCGGTCTCCCGGTAGGGGACGTTGCCCTCCCCGTCGAACACGTAGTCCGTGGAGATGTGGACAAGCGTGGCCTTGCGCTCGCAGGCTACGGCGGCGAGGTTCGCCGCGGCCGTGTGGTTGAGCAGGTCGGCAAATCCGATGTCGCCCTCGGCCTTCTCCACGTCCGTATATGCTGCGCAGTTGACTATGACGTCGATGTCCTCGGACGCGCAGATGATGCGCACGGCATCGATATTGGTGATGTCGAGGTATACCGTCTCTACACCCGGCACCTGTGAGACGTCGGTAAAGATGAAGCGGTGGGCGTTCCCGGCTGAGGCGTTCCGGATCTCGGTGCCCAGCTGACCGTTTGCTCCTGTGACCAATATATTCATAATCAGACGCTTAATACGTTCTTTAACATTTTGACCCCGTCTTTCTTCAGGAACTTGTCCGTAGTCAGGTGGTTCATTGACCTGAGCCTGTGGCAGTCGGATCCGGCCATGTCGTACCATCCTTCCTTCAGTATCCTCATCGCCTTGTCCCTGACGTGGGTCCCGTAGTACCCCAGCACGGAAGGGATGTTCAGCTGGAACCTGACGCCCATCGAGCGCAGGCGGGAGTAATCCTTGTATACCATGTACTCGTAGCGTTCGGGATGCGCCAGGACAGGTCTATACCCTGCGCGCATAGTACGGTCCACCATGTCCCAGAAGTTGTAGGGCCCCGACCATGTGGAGGTCTCCATCAGTATGGACCCTTCCTCCCTGTGGAAGAGGAAGTCATCCGCGTTCAGATGTTTCTCGAACAGCTCGTCCATCATGTATTCCGAAGCCAGGTGCAGCTCGATCGGGCCGTTGTAGAGGGCCTTCAGCTCGGAGAAGCGCCGCTTCAGGCCATCGGTGGTGTTGGGGACGTCTTCCATCGTGTGCGGGGTGAGCCAGAGCGACTTGAGTCCCTGCTCCTCAAGCACTGAGAGTATGGCGAGCGACTCCTTGGAGGTCGGGACCCCGTCGTCGACGCCGAAGAGTATATGTGAATGGTGGTCCGTCGCCCCTTCGAGGAGGCGTGTGTCGGATATCGAGTATTTATGGCCGAACAAACCCATGCCGGTGCGGATTCAAATGTGTTATATCACGCAAATTTACGCAAAAGATTTGAAGACTATGGGATAATTTGCCTATTTTTGTATGATGACTACAGACGCACAGCATAGTACCCGTCCCACCATCTTCCTTTTCACGGACGGAGCCGCGAGCGGCAATCCCGGGCCCGGTGGCTACGGTGTCGTCCTCAAATGCGGTTCCCTGAGGAAGGAGATGTCGGGGGGATTCGCCCGCACGACCAACAACCGCATGGAGCTCCTCGCGGTCATCACAGGTCTCGAGGCCATCAAGTGGGACGATGCCGCGGTGGAGGTGTACAGCGACTCCACGTACGTTGTCAAAGCAGTCACGGAGAACTGGTTGCAGAACTGGCAGCGCAGGGGCTGGAAGAAGGTCAGGAACGTGGACCTCTGGGTCCGTTTCCTGGAGGTGTACGGCCGGCACAGGGTGACCTTCCACTGGCTCAAGGGCCATGCCGGGCATCCAGAGAACGAGCGCTGCGACGCGCTGGCCGTCGCCGCCGGCGCCGGCGCCGTTGCGCGCGGCGAGACGCTTCCGGAGGACTCCGGCTACATTGAAGAGAGTTTGTTGAATCTATAAAGTATCATATATGCAGAACAACAGGAAACTTGTCGTCGGCATCACCCAGGGAGACGGCAACGGCATCGGATACGAGGTCATCATCAAGGCACTTGCCGATGCCCGCATCCTCGAGTCTTTCACCCCCGTCATCTACGGTTCGTCCAAGGTGTTCGGCTTTTACCGCAAGACCATCCACAACCTCGAGCAGCAGATCGACACGAATGTCATTGCTTCCGCAGCCGACGCGCACCAGAGGCGCGTCAACATAGTCAACTGCCTGCCGGACAATGTCTTCGTGGAGCCGGGCCAGCCCAATCCCGAGGCTGCCAGGGCCGCCATCACCTGCCTTGAACGCGCCGTGGAGGACCTCAGGAAAGGCGACATCGACGTGCTGGTGACCGCCCCTTTCAACAAGAAGGTCATCTCCTCCCAGAACTTCGGGTTCACCGGCCATACCGAGTACCTCCAGAACGCTTTCGGCGTCAGCGACGTGACGATGTTCATGGTGAGCGAGCGCCTCAAGATCGGTGTCGTCACGGGACACATCCCCCTAAGGGAGGTCCCCGACAGCATCACCGAGGAGAAGATCCTCAGCAAGCTCCGCCTTATGAACGCATCGCTGAAGAGGGATTTCGGCGTGGATTCGCCCAAGATCGGCGTCCTCAGCCTCAATCCCCACAGCGGCGACGGAGGCCTGCTCGGCGACGAGGAGCAGCGCATCATCGCCCCCGCGGTGGCCAAGGCCTCCGAGGAGGGCATCGATGCATTCGGCCCCTATTCACCCGACGGATATTTCGGCGCTGGCCTTTACAACCGCTTCGACGCCACCCTGGCGATGTACCACGACCAGGGCCTGGAGCCTTTCAAGGCACTTGCCTTCGAGGACGGCGTCAATTTCACCGCGGGACTTCCCATCGTCCGTACCTCGCCAGACCACGGTACCGCCTATGAGATGGCAGGCCGCGACGAGGCCGACCCCCGCTCCATGATGTCCGCCATCTTCGCAGCCATAGACATTTACCGCCACCGGGAGGCCTACGACGCCCTCCAGGCGGGAAAGATGAAGGAACGAACACTGGACGATGCCAGGACCTCGCGTCCCGGCCGCCCGCAGATCGCATAGGGGATGGAGGCCGTAAGGACTTGGATTCCGGATGTGGTGATCCTCGAACCACGTGTGTTCAGGGACCCCAGGGGCTATTTCATGGAGTCGTGGTCGCAGCGGGATTTCGACGCCCTGGTGCGTCCCGTCCGTTTCGTCCAGGACAATGAAAGCTGCTCCTCGTACGGTGTTGTGCGCGGCCTGCATTTCCAGAAAGGAAGTTTCAGCCAGAGCAAGCTCGTCCGCGTGGTTGAGGGGACGGTGCTGGACATAGCCGTCGACATCCGCCGCGGCAGCCCTACCTTCGGGCGGCACGTGGCCGTCGAACTGAGCGCGGAAAGCCACCGCCAGCTGTTCATCCCGCGCGGCTTCGCGCACGGATTCAGCGTGCTGTCGGAGAGGGCCGTCTTCCAGTACAAATGCGACAATTATTATGCTCCGCACTCCGAATCGGCCATAGCCTGGGACGACCCCGCCCTTGGCATCGACTGGAGGATTCCCGCAGGGGACATCATCCTTTCAGAGAAGGACAGCCGGCATCCTGTCCTTGCCGATTGTCCGGACCTCTTCGATTACGGGACAGACCTCTACGCCGGGACCTGAAAGCCCTTCCGGAGCCTCCTAAATGGTTTTTTATGCAGAAAAACTTGTTTATAAAATTTTTTATTATTAAAATTGTAAAAGTAGTAGTGTAAAGAACCGTTGTTGGCATGAAGATAGCTCTCATTGGATATGGCCGCATGGGCCACATGATCGAGGAGATCGCCGTCTCCCGGGGGCATGAAATAGTCTGTACCGTCGATGTAGACAATCCCGAAGCATTTGATTCCGAGGCCTTCCGCTCCGCGGACGTGGCCATAGAGTTCAGTATGCCCTCTTCCGCATACTCAAATGTCCTCAAGGCGTTTGCCGCAGGCCTGAAGGTCGTCAGCGGCACCACCGGCTGGTTCGCCGGGCACAGGGACGAGATGGCGGCCCTCTGCGCGGGAGGGAAGACCCTCTTCTGGAGCAGCAATTTCAGCATAGGTGTATATATATTCTCCGCGGTGAACAAGTACCTTGCGGGCATCATGGACAAGTTCGACTCCTATGACGTCGCCATGGACGAGGTGCATCACTGCCACAAGCTCGATTCCCCCAGCGGCACGGCAGTCACCCTTGCAGAGGGACTGCTCTCGCAGCTTTCCAGGAAGGATTCCTGGACCAACGAGCTCGCCCCCCTCGGGGAGGTGGAGAGCCTCAAGACCCCGGCTCCCGGCAGCGCCCTGCAGATCTTCAGCTACCGCCACGACGAGGTCCCCGGCATCCACACCGTACGCTATGAGAGCGATGCCGACCGCATCGTCATCACGCACGAGGCCAAGTCCCGCCGCGGCTTCGCGCTTGGCGCGGTACTTGCGGCGGAGTATACCGCGGCCCACGAGGGTCTGCTCGGCATGGACGACCTGTTCAAGGAACTGATTTAGATTACCCCACGATATGAAGGTTTTGAAATTCGGAGGCTCCTCGGTGGGCTCCGCACACAGGATGAAGAACGTCGCCGCACTGGTCGACGACGGCGAGCAGAAGATCGTCGTGCTCTCGGCGATGTCCGGCACGACCAATTCCCTGGTCGATATCGCGAACTATTATTCCAACGGCAACGCCGAAGGCGCCACTGACGTCATCGGCTCCCTCGAGACCAAATACGCCAAGCACGTGTCCGAACTCTATGGCACGGAGGAGTATGCCGGCAGGGCCCGCGAGGTCCTCGGCGGCGTATTCGCGTTCCTGCGTTCCTTCGCCGGCAAGCATTTCGGCCCGGCCGAGGAGAAGGAGGTCCTGGCCCAGGGCGAGATCATGTCCACCAACATGTTCACGTTCTACCTCCAGGAGCAGGGCAGGGACGTCCTCCTGCTCCCGGCCCTCAATTTCATGCGGCTGGACCCTGCGGGAGAGCCTGACCTCCAGTACATCGCCGAGCATCTCGGGGACATGCTGGAGCAGAAGCAGGCGTACCTGTACGTAACCCAGGGCTTCATCTGCCGCAATTCCGCGGGCGACGTGGACAACCTCCAGCGCGGAGGCTCCGACTATACCGCCTCCCTCGTCGGAGCGGCGATAGGTGCGGAGGAGATCCAGATATGGACCGACATCGACGGCATGCACAACAACGACCCCCGCGTGGTTGACCACACCAGCGCCGTCCACCACATCCACTTCGAGGAGGCTTCCGAGCTCGCGTATTTCGGAGCGAAGGTCCTCCATCCGACCTGCATCCAGCCGGCCAAGAACGCCAACATCCCCGTCCGCATCCTCAATACGATGCAGCCCGAGGCCGAAGGCACGCTGATCAACAACGTCCTCGAGGAGGGCCTCATCAAGGCCGTGGCCGCCAAGGACAACATCGCTGCCATCAGGATCAAGTCCTCGCGCATGCTCATGACCTACGGCTTCCTCCGCAGGGTTTTCGAGATTTTCGAGAAATACAAGACCTCCATCGACATGATCTGCACCTCCGAGGTTGGCGTGTCCCTCTCGGTCGACAACACTTCGCACCTCAACGAGATCGTGCACGAGCTCAAGAAGTACGGCACCGTGACCGTGGACCTCGACATGTGCATCGTCTGCGTCGTCGGCGACATGAACTGGGAGAACGTCGGTTTCGAGTCCCGCGCCATGGAAGCCATTAAGAGCGTCCCCGTGCGTATGGTCTCGTACGGCGGAAGCAACTACAACATTTCCTTCCTCGTCCGCGGGGAAGACAAGAACCGCGCCCTCAGGGCGCTCAGCGCCAGCCTTTTCAATACACAGGAATAAAATGAAAGCACCCGTATTCCGCGGCTCCTCCGTCGCCCTGGTGACCCCCTTCACCCCTGACGGAAAGGTCAATTACGAGAAGTTCCACGAACTCGTGGACATGCAGATAGCCGGAGGCACCGCCGCCATCGTGGTATGCGGCACCACCGGCGAGAGCGCCACGCTCAGCGACGATGAGCATATTGCCCTCGTCAAGGACTGCGTCGACTATGTGGCCGGCCGCGTCACGGTCATAGCCGGCAGCGGCAGCAACGACACCATGCACGCCATGCATCTGAGCAAGGCCTGCGAGGAGGCCGGTGCGGATGCGCTGCTGGTCGTCACCCCCTATTACAATAAGACCACCCAGAGAGGCCTCGTGAAGTACTACGAGTACCTTGCGGACAGGGTGAACATCCCCATCATCGTCTACAGCGTGCCCAGCCGTACCGGCATGAGCGCCTCCGTGGAAGCGCTCAAGGCTCTTTCCACGCACCCGATGATCAACGGCGTCAAGGACGCCAATTCCAACATCGGCGGCGTGGCGGCTACGCTTGCCGCCTGCGGCGACGAACTCAATGTCTGGAGCGGCAACGACGACGAGACGGTGGCGATGATGGCGCTCGGCGCCCAGGGAGTCGTCTCCGTGTGGGCCAACATAGACCCCAGGGGAGTGGCCGACATGACGGGTGCATGCCTGCGCGGCGACTTCAAGGCCGCCGCCGCCATGCAACTGAAGGCGCAGGCACTCATCAAGAGCCTCTTCATCGAGACCAATCCCATGCCCGTCAAGACGGCGATGAACATGATGGGCCTCGAGGTCGGCGGGGTCCGTCCCCCTCTCTGCGAGATGCTGCCGGAAAACGAAGACAAGCTCCGGGCGAGACTGCTCGGATACGGACTGATAAAGTAAGGAGATATGAAGAAATTATACAATGTGGCCGTGGTCGGCGCCAGCGGCGCCGTTGGCCAGGAGTTCCTCAAGGTACTCGAAGAGCGCGATTTCCCCATCGCGGAGCTCACCCTTTTCGGCTCGCCGCGCAGTGCCGGCAGCACTTATATGTTCAAGGGCAAGGAACTGACTGTCAAGCTTCTGCAGCATAACGACGATTTCAGGGACATCGATATTGCGTTCACTTCCGCCGGTGCCGGCACCTCACGCGAGTTTGCCGATACCATTACGAAGTACGGTGCGGTCATGATCGACAACTCCAGCGCATTCCGCATGGATGCCGACGTGCCCCTCGTGGTGCCCGAGTGCAATGCCGAGGATGCCCTGGTACGTCCCCGCGGCATCATCGCCAACCCCAACTGCACCACCATCATGATGGTCGTGGTGCTCAAGCCCATCGAGGCCCTCTCGCACATCACCCGCATCCACGTGGCCAGCTACCAGTCCGCCTCCGGAGCAGGTGCGCAGGCCATGCTCGAGCTCGAGCAGCAGTACCGTGAGATCGTCGAGAACAAGCCCGTGACAGTCAATAAGTTCGCTTATCAGCTGGCGTACAACGTCATCCCCCAGATCGACGTGTTCACCGACAACGGCTATACCAAGGAGGAGATGAAGATGTTCAACGAGACGCGCAAGATCCTGCACTCCGACGTGAAATGCTCTGCGATGTGCGTGCGCATCTCCGCTCTCCGCTCGCACTCCGAGGCCGTTTGGATCGAGACCGAGAAGCCGCTGACGGTGGAGGAAGTCCAGGCTGCCATCGCCGCCGCGCCGGGAGTCACCCTCCAGGACGATCCCGCCACCAAGACCTATCCCATGCCGCTGTTCACCGGAGGCAAGGACGACGTCTATGTCGGCCGCGTCCGCAAGGACCTCGCCAACGAGAACGGCATCACCCTCTGGCTCTCCGGGGACCAGATCAAGAAGGGCGCCGCACTCAATGCCGTCCAGATCGGTGAATATCTTGTGAGCCAGGGACTTTAGTCCTGAGTGAGGTCTGTTATTTGCAGACCATTATATCGAGAATGACCTCGTCCGTCTGCTCCATTCCTACGGAGCCTACACGGCCGAGGTTTTGTATTGTCTGTTCGATGTCCCGGTCTATGATGCCGTCGTGCTCGCTGACGCATTGCCCGTCGAGCGAGAGCATCGCGGACTGGATGGCGCTGGAGACGCCTGAAGCGACTTTCATCGCGCATCCGACCTTGGCACCGTCGCAGACCATTCCGGTGATGCTGCCGCCCATGTTCTTGATGGTGGCGCAGATCTGCGGATATCCTCCGCCCATAAGCCATGTGATGCCGCAGGCGGCTCCGGTGGATGCCACCACGCAGCCGCAGAGCGCCGAAAGGGGACCGAGGTAACTCTTGATGTGGATGGCAACCAGATTGCTGATTATCAGGGCCCTGGCAAGGCGCTCGTCATCGACGCCGTAGCGTTCGGCATAGGCTATGACGGGCATGCTGACGGTGATACCCTGGTTCCCGCTGCCGGAGTTGCTCATGGCAGGCAGGGTGCAGCCGGCCATCCTGGCGTCGGAGGCTGCGGCGGTGAGGGCCATGGCGTAGGCCATGAAATGGTCCCCGAACAGGCCCGAACGGTCCTTGAGTATGGTCCGGCCGACGCAAAGGCCGTACCGGCCTTCCATGCCTTCCTTCGCCAGGGGCATGTTGAGCCTGCGGTCGTCCAGTATGAACTCTATGTCCTCCAGTGCAGCTTCCGTGGCGAAATCCAGTATCTCCTTGACAGTAAGGCCGTAGTCTCCTGTCTCTTCCTCGGCACCGCACGACTCGTCCTCGCTCAGTACCTTTCCGCAGAGCATCGTCCGGACTATCTTGTCGTGGCTGTCCTCGATGACGGCGGAGGCGGAGCGGTCCCCGACCGTGACCTCCGCGCTGACGTAGAGCTTGTGCGTCGTGTCGGCGATGCTGATGTCCGTGGCCTTGGCTTCGACCAGGCGCTTGGCGCGCTCCACGGCTGCGGCGTCCAGCCCGCCCAGGACTTCCAGTCCGAGGGCGGAGCAGCCGCATACGGCCCCGAGCGCCGCCGCGATGTGTAGGCCGGTCATCCCCGTACCGGGTATGCCCACGCCCATTCCGTTCTTGAGGATATTGCCGCTGACGGCCACCTTGATACGGAAATCCGCTTCCCGCCTGTCGTACTTCCTGTCCGCTTCGAGTATCTCCGCGGCCTTGGCGACCGCCAGTGCCACCGCGATGGGTTCAGTGCAGCCCAGGGCGGGCTTCACCTCCCTGTGTATCAGTGCGATGATCTGTTCCTGTCTTGCGTTCATTTCTTCTTGTCGGTTATGTATTCCAGTGTTTTCTGTATGATGGTTTCCAGTATTTCCCCGTCCTTGAGCACCTCCAGCGGGAATCCGAAGCTGACAGCCCTGTATCCTGCGGCGTCGTAGGCTACTGCAGCGGGGACGCCGTTGTCGTAATACCTCAGGAAGACGGATCCTTCCTTGCCGGCGGGCTTTATCCCGTCCGGATTCTCAACGCAGTAGATGGACTGGTTGAGGCTCTGGTGGAACTCGAACGGCTTCTTTATGTGTTTGAGATTCAATTCCTTGAAGGAGACTGGCTCGATGCGGCCGTTGTAGCATCCGTGGTCAGTCATCCATATGTATCCGAGCACTTCCTGTACGAAAGCCTGTGAGGTGGCGCGCCATTCCGGACTCTTCTGTACGGGGTAGATGCCATCGCCCCAGACATCGGTGCCGATGTATGCTCCGGAGAGCATGACACCGCCGCCGCGTGCAGTGTGCGCGCGGAGCGCTGACTGCAAGGCGGCGGGGAAAACCTCGTAGCGGTCGGGCACGCGTCCGTTGCCTATGACCGTAGTCACCTGCTTGCCGCAGATCAGGTCCACCACGTCATTGCCGCCACCATGCACTACGAAGTCGTCGAGCGACGCCGAGTCGAAGCTGTAGCCTGCCGAGAGAAGGCCCCTGCCGTGTATGCGGATGAAGTCGAAGGTATTGCCGGGTACGACGGTGCCGGTCCTGTCGGAGGACGAGCCTCCGAAGCCCGGCCTGTTATCGTCAACGTATTTCGACTCACGTTGGAAGTCGTACATGTCGCCGATATAGTTGATTTCGCGTATGTAGCCGACTCCGCTGTCAAGCTTCCGGTCGAAGCCCGCATACTGCGGAGTATCGAACCAGGCAGGCGGGGAAACCCTGTAGAAATTGTTGACTACCAGTACCTTTGCTTTTTGCCTGCGGCTGCGTCCCACGCACATCGTCTCCGACGGAAAACTCTTGCCGCCGTCATTCTCCGCCACGATGCGGTAACTGTAGAGGATGTCCGGGTCTATGCCGAGCACTACGGAATATGTCCCGTCCCCGGACCTGGCCACGTCCTGGAGGCGGACGCCGTTGTCGAAGGCTCCGTCGTCCAGCCTGGTGTAGAGTATGAAACTCTCGGGGACAGCGGTAGGCTCGAGCGGGTCATCCGTAGCCTTCCAGCTGAGGGTGACCTCGCGCTCGCCGGTAAGCCTCGCCGACATGGATCCTACCGGAAGCGGCTGGACTGTATACGGGACACCATACTCGTCGCTGAGGAACTTGAGCATTCCCTTGTACACTGCCCTGGACACCTCGAAGCGGAATGAGGGGTCGAGCCCGTATTTCATGTCGGAGAAATTCTGGTGGGAGAGCAGTTCGAGGAGCATTCCCGGGACCGAAGTCGTGCGGGACTCGCTGTAACTGCGGTTCCACAGCTGGCGGCGGCTCCATTTCGGCTCGAAATCCGACCTGATGTCCTGTACCACCTGGTCCTGGACGATGCCGGCGAGGTGCCGCCCGAGCTGGCGGCTGCGGCCGTCGGGATACTTGTTCTTGCCGTCTGCCAGCAGGGTATAGATGGAAAGGGTGCCGACGATGCTGTCGTTCTGTGTCGCTCCCGCGTCGGAGTGGAAACCGAAGGAAAGGTCGAAGGGGATGTGCTTCCCGGCGCCTTCATAGTCGGGATTGACGGCGGACCCTCCGGACATCATGCTCACCCAGGCGCCGCGGCTGGCGAAATCCTGAGTGTAATCGCCCTCCCAGTTGCGCGTAACGGTGGTGTCTACACCGGCCCACTGCTCCCAGTACAGGGCTCCCTCGATATAGCTCGGCAGACCGGAGGTTGTCCATTCGCTCCTCGGTACGTCCTCCGGACCCCTGGCGATCTTGCCCACTCCGCCGCCGACCTTGACGGCGTCGGCGGTCACGACCTTGCCTGCGGCCTTGCCTTCAGGGACGATGTTGTCCAGTATGACTCCGCCTTCGCTGCCCTCGGTGAAATGGAAGGTGCCGAGATAGATCCATGTGCCGCCGCCCATCTTCTGGTTCACGGAAAACTCTGTCTTTCCGGCGGCGTGCCTTACGGTATAATGTGCCGCATCGGTGCTGTTGGAGAGCGTCTTGTAGGATACGTAGACGGCGTATTCCCCGTCCTCGGGCACGTGGAACGCCCAAGTGGCCTCAGCCTTGCGGCCCTCGGTTTCCGTGGCGCAGTCGGCCTTGCGTGCCGAGCCGAAAGTGAAGGGATTGTCGTCTCCGTCATATGCTATCCTCACGTCGGCGAAACCTTCACCGGCGGAGCTCCAGTCGCCCCTCTCGTAGTATTCTCCCTTGCGGCGCAGTATTCCTTCCCGTTCACCCCTGAAGGATGGGTCGTTGTCGCTGATGACCTCGTAGGGTTGGATGTCGCGCTCGCGGGGGGTCATCACATAGGCCCCGGCATTCTCGAGCATGGGGATGAGGAAGGGGAGCACATAACTCTGCGTGTACATGTCCTCGACCGTGGTGAAGAGCGGCGGCCTCTGCCAGGTCCAGCCGCCCCATCCCTCGTCGTAGTACCGCCCGTGGCTCTGCCAGAGGGCGATGTGGCGGCCGCTCATTCCACGGGTGTATTCCCTTGCGTCCAGTCTCGTGACGAGCGGGACGGTACGCTTGCGGCGGTCTTCGTAGCGGTATTTGTAGGTGGATGTGCGTCCCTTGTTGCCGAGGGCGGGGGTGATGAGGTCCTCAGCCGGGTCCCTGCGGCAGAAGATGCCGCTGATGGTGCAGTCGGAGTACTGCGCCGGCATCAGGTCGTATATCTGGTCCTTGAGCCAGTCCAGGTCTGCCTGGGTCCACTGGTAGTCGCTCAGTTCCTGGCTGAAGCGGAATTCCAGTGACGAACCGCGCTTGGTCACGCCCTCTATCTTCAAGCCGGTCTTGACAGTGGTGCGGCGCTGGAGCCGGATCTTCAGCGAGTCGCTGACGGGTTTGAAATCGCGCGTCGGGTTCTGCGCCGGCGCCGGGAGCAGCGCCAGGGACAGCAGTATGGAGGTGAGGAGTCTCTTAATCATTGCGGGCTGTTTTGTTCAGGTCTAAAACCAGGACTGCTGCGGACGAAAGGCACAGGGCCAGGAAGTCGGCAGTGAAATCCGCGGTGTCAGCTTCGCGGTAGGGTATTAAATCCTGTATGAGCTCCGTTCCGGCGGCGAAGGCCGATCCGACGGCAAGGATGCACAGTACGAGGAGAACGCTGTGCCATGCCCTGTGCGGGGGAAAAGGGAAAGCGAAGTATGACAGGATGGGGAAGGGCAGGAACATCAGGAAATGCACGACCTTGTCGCCCTCGATGCCGAAGAAGCCGTGCGGTGCCTGTGGAATGCCCTGGAACTTGCCGAAACACAGGTACATGAGCACTGCGAGGTACAGAAGGAATACGATCCTGGCTATGGTCTTGTTCACTTTCATCTTACAGGGCCTGCATGTCGTTGAGTTTCTTGTAGTAGCCGCCGCGGGCAAGGAGTTCCTCATGCCTGCCGCGTTCGGCTATGCGGCCCTCGTGCAGGACGACGATCCAGTCCGCGGACCTGATGGTCGACAGCCTGTGGGCTATGGCGATGGTAGTGCGGCTGGCCATAAGCCGGTCCAGGGCTTCCTGGACAATCCGCTCGGACTCGGTGTCCAGGGCTGCCGTGGCCTCGTCGAGGATGAGTATGGGAGGATTCTTGAGCACGGCCCGCGCTATGCTTATGCGCTGTCGCTGGCCGCCGGAAAGCTTGCAACCGCGGTCGCCTATGTTGGTGCCGTAGCCCTGCTCCTTCTCCATTATGAAGTCGTGTGCGTTGGCTATCTTCGCGGCCTCGACCACCTGCTCCATTGTGGCGCCTTCCACTCCGAAGGCTATGTTGTTGAAGATGGTGTCGTTGAAGAGGATGGGATCCTGGTTGACATTGCCCATCAATGCACGCAAATCCTTGATCCTCACGTCCCTGATGTCCTTTCCGTCCACGGTGATGCGCCCTTTGCATACGTCGTAGAAACGGGGGATGAGGTCCACGAGCGTGGTCTTTCCGGCGCCGGACGCACCCACAATGGCTATGGTCGAGCCCTTGGGAATCTCCAGGTCTATGCCGTCGAGCACCTTTTGCCCAGAGCCGCCGTAGCTGAAATCCACGCCCTCGAAGCGGATGCTGCCGGTGAATCCTTCGAGCGGGACGGGCTCCGCAGCCTCCCTGATGGGGTTGTCCGTGTCGAGGATGCTGTTGATGCGCTCCATCGAGGCCATGCCCTTGGGTATGCCGTAGGCAGCCTTCGAGAGGTCCTTGATGGGCTGGATGACGCTGTAGAGGATGACGAGGAAGAATATGAATGTAGGGGCGTCGATGGGGGCGTTGTCCTTGAGGATTAGGGTGCCGCCGAACCAGAGGACGATGGCTATCATTATGGTGCCGAGGCACTCGCTGACGGGGTGTGCGAGGGCCTGGCGGGTCGCAACGCGCGTGTTCTTCACCTTCATCGCCTCGGTGATGCCGTCGAAGCGGCGGCCCATCCTGCGTTCGGCGAGGAAGGCCTTGATGACGCGCAGGCCGCCGAGGGTCTCCTCCACCTGGCTCATCGTGTCGCTCCAAAGCGCCTGAGCCTCAAGCGACTGTTCCTTGAGCCTGCGGCCGATGCGCCCCATTATCCATAGCATCAGCGGGGCGAAGAGCACCGTGAAGAGCGTCATCTGCCAGGAGACGAAAAGCAGCACGGCGAAATATCCGGCGATGAGGATAGGGTTCTTTATGAGCATGTCCAGGGTGCCGGTGACGGAGTTCTCCACCTCCTGTACGTCCCCGCTCATGCGGGCCATGATGTCGCCCTTCTTCTCCTGCGAGAAATAGCCTATGGGTAGGGAAAGGATCTTTTCGTAGATCTCGAGGCGCATGTCCTTGACCACGCCGGTGCGTATGGGTATCATCACCGCGGCCGAGCCGAAATAGCAGGCGGTCTTGAGTACGGTCATCACGCATAGGAACAGGCAGAGGAGCAGCAGGGTGCGGGAGGCTCCGTATGAGCCGGTGAACTGCGCGACGTAGTAATAGAGGTTGTTGATGAGGTCCCTGGAGGAGTGGACCGACTCCCAGGGGATGAGGGAATAGACCTGTCCGTCAAGGCTGAAGAGCATGTTCAGGATAGGTATCAACATGCTGAAGGAGAATACGTTGAATATGACTGACAGCAGGTTCAGCAGGACTGATCCCCCGAGGTATTTCCTATATGGTGCGACGTAGTGCCGCAGCATTTTCCAGAAGGCTCCCATGGTCTCAGAGTACATACAGGGGTGAAGCAGTGCGGCGGGGGAGGGCGCGCAGGTTCACGCTGTGCGCCCGGCCCTCCGCCTCGCAGGTGAAGACTGCGGACTTGGCGTAGGACTGGTGGTATCCGATGGACTCGAGAGCCTCCGCGGTCGTGCCGAACGCGAGGTCGGGAGTATTGTTGTTCTCGCTGAGATGGCAGAGGAAGACGTTCCTGAGACCGTCGTGCATGAATGCCTTCACGGCCTCGGCGCACTGGTCGTTGCGGAGGTGCCCGCTGCCGCCAAGGATCCTCATCTTGAGGTCGTAGGGGTATGGCCCCTTGATCAGCATGTCGCGGTCGTAGTTGGATTCTATGACCACGGTATCGGCGTTGCGCGCATAGGCAAGGGCTTCCTCCGTCATCTCGCCTATGTCCGTCATTATCACGAATTTGTAGTCTCCTATCCAGAGGGCGTATCCCACTGTCTGGGTGGCATCGTGCGGGACGATGAAATACTTGGCGAAAATCTTTCCCGGCACTATGGGATTCCATTCTCCGTCCTTCAGGAAGCGGCTGCATCCTCCGATCCAGGCGGAGGTGAAGGTGTGGTGCGCGAGGGCCCCGTGAAGTACCGGAGTGGCGTGAACAGGCTTTGCCAGGTGCTTGCAGTATGAGCCGAGATGACGGATGTGGTCGAGGTGGTCGTGGGTGACGAGGATGGCGGAGAAGGAGTCGTAGGAATATCCCTTGGCGAGGAGTTCCTTTTTCAGGCGGCGCAGGCTGATCCCGGCATCTATCACGACTCCGGCGGTGTGGGCTCCGTCCTCTTCGAGGGAGAGGAAGTAGCAGTTGCCGCAACTGCCGCTCGAGAGGCTGAAGAACTTGACCGTATTACTGCTCATCTTCGCAATACTTGGATATGACGCTGTAGGAGTCGGCCACTCCGAGCTCGCCCGCACGGGAGAGGTCGATGCACCCCTTCTCCTTGTCCTTGAGATAGATGAGCACGAGACCGCGGTTATAGTATGCGTCTCCCATGTACGGATGCAGGGAGATGGCCCTGTCGTAGCTCTCGATGGCCTCTACGAGTCTGGATGACAGGCAGTAAAGGTTGCCCAGGTCGAAATGGAAGTATGCGATGTCGGGGACGATGGCGGCAGCGGCCTCGATGTCGGCTATGGCCTCGGAATAGTCGTAAGTATGCGTCACCTGGTCGCTTACCCGGGCGCGGGTGGTGCCCTGGTCGTCCATGGTCAGGGTCTGGACGTTGCTCTGCATCGAAGCGATGAACTCTATCATGTCAGCCCGCAGCACGCCCCTGTTCAGCAGGTAGAATGCGCTGTACATGTCCGAGTAACGGTCCTGCGACACGTCGTCCTCCGACTCTTCGACGGCCTTGTCGAAGCTGGCCAGCGCTGAGTTGTACTGCCTGTTCTGCAGGTCGTACAGGCCGCGGATGAATTCTATCCGGGACTTGGTGATGCGTGCTGTACCGGCGCCGGCGCTGCTGTCGCCGTAGAGGGCGTTCTCGAGCCTTCCCTGGATCGCCGGGGCGCCGGGGCCTTCCTGGTTGGAAATGCGCATCGGTACCGGCGAGTCGGCTATGAACCTGTCCAGCAGGGCGTTCTCGTAGCGGTTGGTGAGGGCGTAGGTGACATCGTCACGCTCCGGTGCGAGGCTGAACCTGTACAGGGGCTTCAGCCTGATGTCCACGTCGCGGTGCTGGAGCAGCTCATTGTCGAAGTCCTTTTTCGCGAAATCTGCGTCCAGGGCCAGCAGGGAGCTGTATTTCTTCGTGGTATCCGCGAAGGAACCTGCGTCAGTGGCGTTTGTCGCCCTGTACTCGCGGACCTTCCGCTGGGCGGTCTGGTAGTCCTCCCTGGATTTCTGGGCCATGCCGAGCATGTTCTCCACGTATGAGCGGTTCATGTACGCCTTGGCGAAGTCCGGATACAGTTCTATGGCCTTGTCATAGTCCTCGAGTGCGTCCCTCCACCGTTCCATCTCGATGAAGTATGAAGCGCGGTTGAAGTACGCGAGAACGTTGTTCGGGTTTATGTTTATGACGTGGTCCATGTCCGCCAGGGCTTCCTCGAAATTGCCCACCTGTGCGTGGATGAGGCTCCGGTTGTAGAGCGTCAGTGCGTTGCCGGGCTCGTCCTTCAGCACGCGGTTGAGGTCGCGCATCGCGGCGTTGAAGTCCTTCCGCTCATAATGCATCAGGGCGCGGTTGAAGTAGGCGAAAGTGTTGGTCGAATCGAGTTCGATGGCATGGTCCATGTCCGCGATGGCGTCCTCGAACTTCCCCTGCTCGGCGTACAGCCTGCCGCGGCGGATGAAGCCTTCAGGCTCGAAGCGGTCGAGCCTGATGGCCCTGTTGTAGTCGTTTATGGCCTTGAGCGTGTCCCCGAGGAAGAGGTACGAAGCGCCGCGGTTGAGGTATGCGGCGGGATCCTTGGGCTCCTTCTTGATGTACCGGTCGAAGTCCTTGACGGCCGGCTCGAACTGCTGCGCCAGGAAATAGGTGACGCCGCGGCTGAAAAAGATGCCGACGTTGCCCGGGCGGAGCTTTATCGCGGTGTCGAAGTCCTCCAATGCCTCCTCGTAGCGTCCGGAGCGGCTGAGGGTGATGGCGCGGTAATGGAAGCCGTTGGTGAAGACGGGATTGATGCGCACGGAAGCGTCGAAGTCCTGCTGGGCGCCGCGTATGTCGCCGAGGTTGTACTTGGCTATGCCGCGGAAGAAGAACGTCCAGTAGTCGGTGGTGTCCAGGCGGGCCAGGATATTGAAATTCTCGATGGCCTGGGCGTACTTGCCGTCGGCCAGGGCGTTGCGGCCGCGGAAATAGAACACGTCGCGGTCATACTGCGCTTCCGCCGCCTGCAGGCAGCAGAGGATGAGGGACAATATGACCAGGAGGCGCTTCATAAATTTTCGTATGTGGTCAAGTTTTCTTAACTTTGACTGATTTTGCAAATATAATCATTTATTGTGCCTAAAACTTGGAATCGAAGCGTTTTTTCTCATATATTTTAGGGGTTTTCCTGCTTCTTCCGGCATTGTCCTGTCCAGCCCAGCGCGCTGACATCCGCGGGAGCATCGCCGGCAGTCTCCTTACGGAGGAGTCGCTGGGGAGGAGCGTGGAGTTCCTTTCCGACACGCTTTGCTCCGGGCGCGCGACGCAGACGCCCGGAGCGGTGGAGGCTTCCTTCTGGATTGCCAGGTATTTCGAGCGCCTGGGGCTGATGGCCCCCGGCTCCCGGAGGGGTTCCCCGGCCTATGTCCGTTCCTTCCGGGCGTCCGGCAAGGCCGGGCACAACGTCATAGGCATCTGCCCCGCACCCGGTTCCGACCGTTACGCCATAGTCGCCGCGCATTACGACAACCTGGGGATCCTTTCCGGGAACATGTATCCCGGCGCAGATTCCAATGCCTCCGGCGTCGCGGCCATGCTCGGCCTGGCGCGGCTCTGCCGCAGCCTTTCCGTGCTGGGCCTCGGCATCAGGCAGAACGTCATTTTCGTCGGGCTTGACGCCAAGCAGCTGAGCATGGCCGGGTCCGTCTCTTTGTATGACATGCTTTCCAATGGTTCGCTGCTGGACCCGCGTACGGGAGGTCCCATCCGCAGGGACCAGGTGTCCGTGATGGTCAATCTAGACATCATAGGCAGCACACTCGAGCCCGTGACGAAGGGCCGGAACGAGTATCTCATCATGCTTTCCAACGATGATGGCCTGAAGAGAGCGCTTTCGGAGGCCAATTTCAGCAGCCGGCTGGGGCTCGACCTCTCGTTCGACTATTACCGTAGCAAGGACTTTACCGACCTGTTCCTCAACCGTATCGGCGACCAGAAGGTCTTCGTCGACGGCGGCATCCCTTCTGTCCTCTTCACTTCCGGCATCACCATGAACACGAACAAGGTGGAAGACACCCCCGCGACCCTGGACCTGGCGGTCCTCCGCAAGCGTGTCCTCCTCGTATTCGACTGGATGGAGAGGGTGTTGCGCTAGGCTACCTCAACTGCCCGATATGGGCGTCCATCCATTTCCATTTCTCCGTGAATCCCTCCTTGATGCGGTCCACCGCCTGCTGGAAGGTCATCTGCTCGTCACCGTTCTCGTTCTGTGACGAGGGGATGGGCCATAAGGCGTGGTTGTACTCTTCCGAGAGCCTTATCCTGTCCGCCATCACGTCGATGTAGTCCGTGAGTTTCAGGAGCTCGTTTTTCCTGCTGTCCCAGAGTTCCACCATCCTGTTCCTGAACTTCTCGTCCTTGTACAGCGCAGGGTAGTAGACGGTCCTGGTCGCTCCGGCCCACTGATGGGAGAGCGTGGGGACGAACCCGTGGTAGTCGAAGTCCCAGACCGGGCCGGAATAGATCTTTCCGCCCCTCTCCTTGTACAGGAATACGCTGTGGGGGCCGTTGAACGGCCAGTTGTTGTAGAAGTCGGTATTGTTGGCCAGCTCGTTGACGAACATGAACCAGATGGCGCTGTCCACGTCGAAATACTCCTCGTACTCATGGTTCATCACGCGGGTCTGGTCCCTGAGCAGTGCCTCCAGCTCGCGGACATAGCCCTGGATGTACTGGAAGGCTTCTTTCGAGATGTCTTCCTCGTCCGGCTCCTTGACCTGGTAGGGGAGACTGAAATAAGGGGAAGTGAACCTGTTCGGCTCGTTGTAGTAGTCGTGATAGGTATCGAGTTCCAGAAGATAGCCTCCGGTGATGAGCTCAGGATCAGTCTCGAACGGCTCCATCTCGTCGACGTCCACCCTGTCCTGTCCTATCTTGATCTGCTCGCAGAGATAGTAGTTCCCGGCATGCCTGCCGTTGAACACCAGCTCCACGAACTGGCCGCGGACGGTATAGGGCAGCCCGGTCTGGCGGGAAAGCCAGAAGGCGGCTTCGTTGCGGAGGAGAGTGCGGTCCTTCCAGTTGGCGAGGAGGATCCATCGTTTGTGCTTGGGCATTCCGAGCACCTTGTCCTTCTTGTCCAGTTTAAGGGCGTAGGGCTTCTTCGGGTAGCCCCATGTGGAATTGCCCCTGCCCTTTATGCTCATAGTTCCTTCATAGTCCACCGTTCCGTCGGGGTTCTCTATGCGCATCGTGGCACCCTCCATCCAAGTCTCCTTGCTGGTGACGCTGCGGCCTCCGGGAGTGGTGATGCGGACTACGGGCAGGCCGGTATTCTGTACTTTCAGGGTGTATGAAGTCTCTGATTTACCTTTCTTTACGACCAGGGTAACGGGAGCCGAGGCGTCCACCTCGGTCACTCCGCTGACGAGTTCGGTGCCGTCGGCGAAGACCGTGTCCCCGAAGACCGTGAAATTCAGGACGACTGAGGAGAAGTCCGTGACTGCAGGGATGGTGGCGGTGAATGTGTGCGTATCCCTGTCAAGCACGGCGGTATACCCGTCCACATTGAGGAAGTTTATCTCCCCAGGGACGACGGGTATGTCTTCGGTAAGACCGCAAGCGGTCAGGCACATCAGTGCCGTGGTCGCCAATACGGTGCGAAAAGCTGATTTCAACGTCATTATTCGCCGAGACGCTTGAGGATGGCAGCGGTCTGCTCCTCGAAGCCGGGCTTGCGGAGCAGGGCGAACATGTTCTTCTTGTAGGCTTCGACTCCGGGCTGGTTGAAGGGGTTGATGCCGAGGGTGTACGCGCTGATGCCGCAGGCGAACTCGAAGAAGTAGAAGATGCTTCCGAGGTTGAACTCGTCGATCTTCTCCACGGAAACCTCCATCTGGGGCACGCCGCCGTCGATGTGGGCGAGCTTGGTGCCGAGCTGGGCCATGGCGTTGCAGTGCTCGACGTGCTGGCCGGCGAGATAGTTGAGGCAGTCGAGGTTCTGCTCATCGGGCTCGATGACGACGCTGCGGCTGCTCTTGCGGGCGGTCACGACGGTCTCGAACATGATGCGGGAACCTTCCTGGATGAACTGGCCCATCGAGTGGAGGTCGGCGGTGTTGGTGACGGAGGCGGGGTAGATGCCCTTGAGTTCCTTGCCCTCGGACTCACCGTAGAGTTGCTTCCACCATTCTGCGAGGTAGGTGAACTTGGGATTGTAGGTGACGAGGATCTCGACGGCCTTGCCATAGCGGGAATACAGGGCGTTGCGCATTGCTGCGTACTGCACGGCTTCGTTGGCCGCGCTGCGGACCTTCAGGGCCTCGCGGGCCTCGGCGGCGCCGGCGAGCATCGCGCGGATGTCGAATCCTGCGACGAGGATGGGGAGAAGACCCACCGGGGTGAGGACGGAGTAGCGGCCGCCGACGTTGTCGGGGACGACATAGCTCTTGTAGCCCTCCTGAGTGGCGAGGGTCTTGAGGGCGCCCTTCCTGGCGTCGGTGACGGCCACGATGCGTCCTGCGGCCTCCTCGCGGCCGTAGCGGTCCTCGATGAACTTCTTGACGATGCGGAAGGCGACGGCGGGCTCGGTGGTGGTGCCGGACTTGGAGATGACGATGCAGGCGCAGTTGCGCTCGGCCATCAGGTCCATGAGCTCGGCAAGATACTCCTCGGAGAGGTTGTTGCCGGCGAAGACGACCTCGGGGGCGTCGCCGGCCTTGCGGAGCTGCTTGGCAAAATTGTGGGAGAGGGCCTCGATGGCGCAGCGGGCGCCGAGGTAGGAGCCTCCGATGCCGATTACGACGGCGAGGTCGACACCCCTGCCCTTCCAGTCGTCGCGGATGGCCTCGAACTCCACGATCAGGCTCTCGGGGACATCCACGGGCAGGGTCTTCCAGCCGAGGAAGTCGTTTCCGGCTCCGGTCTCGCTCTCGAGCACGTCGAAGGCGTTCAGGGCTTTTTCAACATATTCCTTGTAATCAGCGTCTTTAACGAAGGATGCACATCCTCCCAAATCAATTTTTACCATAATTTATTGAATAGTTAATCGTTATTGCGTCTTGTCGCCACCGTTTGGCGCGCAGTTTACAAAGATACTCATTTCCGGCCGGAAAATAAGAATTATGGAAATATTTTAAATAAAATTTGCAGGTTTCAAAAAACTCCGTATCTTTGCACTCGCTCCGTTTGGGAGCAGTTGAAATACTGGTGCGGTAGTTCAGCTGGTTAGAATGCCGGCCTGTCACGCCGGAGGTCGCGAGTTCGAATCTCGTCCGCACCGCTTAAAACGCCTTTGCAGATATCTGCGAGGCGTTTTTTGTTTCTAGTGCCCCAAATAATGCCCCATTTTTAGCGACAAAAAAGTAATTTGCACGTGTCTAAATATGTTTACATGTGCAACATTTATGGATTGCCGGGACTAGCTAAAGAAAAAGGCTCATTTTTTGCAGCCTCTTAATACATATGAACCTGAAGCATCTTTTCGGCAGTTTTTTCCATCTTGGACTCGCCATAATAGCAACTATTTTCGTTACGCCGTCTTGCCAACAAAGAAGTGAGCAGAACGGAATGGATGAGTCGGCTTTTGTCTT
>JAEEGL013984674.1_pt1 | contig 26683 bp, 18 predicted proteins | sample 9134231 | NCBI WGS metagenome assembly JAEEGL01 (sample SAMN16246548, study PRJNA631951) | gut metagenome | biome: gut microbiome; feature: rumen; material: fiber-attached | host: Bos | place: Iran: Karaj | collected 2018-10 | reverse complement strand
CTGCGCCTGCGCGAGTTTCTCGGCCGCAACTTTCTCATCGTTTTGTTTTTTTAATTTCAGATCGTTGAGCGCTTTGGGTGTGGCTTCTGCGCCCAGTTTCTTTTTCAGGATGAAGTTCCTTGCGTAGCCATCGCTGACTTCCACGATATCATCTTTTTTTCCGAGAGACTTGACGTCTTCAAACAGTACGACTTTCAATCCGTGTCACCTTCCTTTCTTTTCTCCGGCAATATTTTTACGAGTTTCCTAAGCCCATCTTCCAGTGTGCAATCGGTCAGCTGTGCGCTTGCCGTGTTAGCATCACCACTGCCGCCGAGTTGCTCCATGAAGGGCTGAACATCCAGCTCATCGGTTGAACGGGCGCTGATATAGATCTTCTCCTTGCATTCCATTAGTACGAAGGACGCTATTACGTCCTCTGTTTCCAAGAAGTTATTGGCAATACCGGAGCAGATGGCGGTCGGATCCGAGACGTTGTCCGCGTGGCAAAGGGAGAACGAATAAGCGTCCATGAGAATCGTCTTTTGCTTGGCCTCTGCCCATATCTTGATATCATCAACGATTCCTGCGATATCATCTTCGTTCTCGATTGTTTTGTCGTTTCCAAATAATGTGATGATCAATCAATGTCACCTTCCTTCCTCATCTCCGTTAATACTTCCTTGACCTTTTCGACACCTTCTTCCAGTGTGCAATCGGTCAACTGCGCGCCAGCCATATTGATGTGGCCGCCACCGCCGAGTCGTTCCATGACGAGCTGAACATTCAGCTCATCGATCGAACGGGCGCTGATATAGATCTTTCCATTGTATTCCGTTAATACGAAGGACGCTTTTACTCCCTGGATATCCAAAAATGTATTGGCGATCTTGGAACCGATGATAGTCGGATCCGGGAAGTTGTCCGCGCGGCAGGGGGCGATCGCGTAAGCGTCCATGAAAAGGCTCATGTTTTGCACGGCCTCTGCCTGCACCTTGTATTCCTCGAGATCCGTTCTAAACATCTTGCGGATACGGATCATCTCGGCACCGCTTCTTCGTAAAAATGCCACCGCCTCGAAGGTTCGTACGCCGGGCTTGTTCATGAAGTTGTTGGTATCAACCATGATGCCGGAGTAGAGAGCGTCCGCCTCCAGTGTTTTCAGGTGTACCTCGTCGCCGGAATACTGGATGATCTCGGCGACCATCTCACAGGCGGAAGAAGCGAAAGGCTCAACATAGGAAAGCGTCGGATTCGTGAAAGTCTCACCGGTTTGACGGTGATGGTCGATCACGACGATCGAGGATACCTTCTCGATCAAAGTCGGCGCATCCGTGTAGGAAGGTCGGTTGACATCCACCACGACTAAGAGGACGCCCTGTCCGTTTCCGACGTATTCGGCCGCTTGTCCGGCTGTGAGGAACAGGTCTTCCGGATAGTCTTTATTTCCTTTAAAGAGACGAAGCAACGGCTCAAGCGCCGATGTTACGCTGTTGACAACGATCCTGGCCGGTTTGCCGAGATCGGTGGCGATTCGGTAGATTCCGAGCGCACTTCCGATGGCATCAACATCCGGCATATTATGCCCCATGATGATCAGGCGATCGGCAACTTCGATGGAATCTCGAAGCGCATGGGCCTTGACACGAGCCTTGACGCGGGTGTTTTTCTCCTGCTCGATGCTCTTTCCTCCGTAGTAGAGGGTGTTGTCCTTGGTCTTGATCACGACCTGATCCCCACCGCGTCCAAGTGCCAGATCGATCGCGGATCTCGCGTATTCCTGGCGTTTGCGGTAGGTGTCTACCTGAGAGCCGATACCCATCGAGATGGTGATGGAGGTTTCCTCGGCCACACCGGCGTTGATGGTTTTGATATCTTCAAGCAGCGAAAACTTGTCTGCCTGCATCTCGGCCAGATACTTGTGCTGCAGCAGAAAAATGTACTTATCCTTCTCAAGTTTACGGATGATCGCGTCGTGCTGAAGCATGTATTTATTAATCTTGCGGTCAGCGAGGGCGATCAGGAGCGCGCGACGAACATCGTCCACGGCGTCCAGACTTTCCTCGTAGTTGTCGATATAGAGCAGGCCGATGTCAAGTCGCTGATCGTAGTTTTCCTGCAGAACCCGTACCAGATCGGTCTCGTCCTGGATATAGAGGACGTAGAGCTGCCCCTCGATCCCGATATGATGAGCGCGGCGGGCCAGTTCTCTTTTTACCTTCGGTCCACCCTCCAGCATATGATCCACGTTTAGTTGCCGGATGATGGCATGGTAATAGGTCTGATTTACATGAAAATGCATATCGGCGGGTGTGTCGTCATCTGCCGGCATCGTTCGCATGTCAATCTCGGGAATGGCTTCCGTGATGTTGAAGCGCTTTCCAAGCTCGGAGGCAAAGGTGCTCCGGAATTTGTCGTTGTTCCAGATCGAGACATAGTTCGAATCCATGATACACATTGGCATCTCGAGGCCCTCGGCGAGCTTCCTGGTTGCGACGTGGAAACGCATTGCGTATGTCACAAGATCCCGAAGGACGGTGCGCCGCTTGATCAAAAAGAGAAGCAATGCGAAAAGCAGGTAGGCGCCTACGTAGATGGTCGTGTAGAGCGCAATGTTCGGATCCAGTGTGTAGATGTGTATATCCATGACGATCAGGATCAGTCCCAGTACCAGCGGCCAGCGCAGATAACTGGACAGGATCCCTTTCATTTTTTCCGTATTCATCAGGTGTGCAACCTCCTAATCATATGCCGTGAAGCATGGTTTTGGTTAGCAGCCTTATTATTATACCACCTTTTATTTCAATAATCAACTTTATAATAATCAACTTTTGATTGACGAAGAGCGAAATGTATGAGAGAATTGACATAGAATATTTTTTGGAGGGATATCATGGGTAAACAAAAGTCTTTGACGCTGCGGGAAAAGGCAGCTTACGGTATCGGAGCGGTCGGCAAAGACATGGTCTACATGCTTTCGGCATCGTATATCCTGTACTATTTTCAGGACATCATGGGCGTAAACACGATTGCTATGGGGATTATTCTCCTGGTGGCGCGTGTTTTTGACGCGTTCAACGATCCGATCATGGGTGTCGTCGTAGCCAAGACCAAGACGCGTTGGGGGAAGTTCCGACCGTGGCTGATGATCGGAACAATCACCAATGCCGTATTGCTGGTGCTGATGTTTTCGGCACCGCCTTCTCTGGACGGTGGCGGTCTGATCGCTTACGCGGCGATCACGTACATTCTCTGGGGTGTCACCTACACCATGATGGATATTCCGTATTGGTCGATGGTGCCGGCCTTCACGAAGTCGGGAAGGGAGCGAGAGGGACTGTCGGCTTTGGCAAGATCCTGTGCCGGTGTGGGGTCAGCGCTGATCACGATCGTGACGGTTGTGGCCGTGGCGACGATCGGCGGGAAGTTTGATGCCAACTCCACGGACGCCATAACGAAGACATTTGATCCGAGCAATACGCAGTTTACCGCGTATATGATTGAGCGAGATGAAAACGGCAATCCGACGGAGAATAAGACCAGCCTTGTGAATGCGGATATCAAGGTTTCCGTGACCGGCGTGGCACGCGCGTTTGAGGGAAATATCGATGAAGCCACCGGCGATCCTTATGTAGCGTTTACCAATTCGAATACCGACTATACGCTTGCGTTCGGTGATGCCATAAATGTGAAAAAGGAGGACGGAAACAACGCGATAGAATTCGCGATGGACAGTGTCGACAGCGGTGTGGCGGCGCTCGCGTTGTATTTTGATCACGACACATTTTATCGAGCGATGCTCTGCAGTAATCTCACGTTGAATCTGGATATGCATTCCACATTGGAGGTGGAGAGACTCGGATTTAAGTGGTTTTCCGTGGCGGTAGGCGTTCTGTTTATTCTGTTCATCCTGATCACATGTATCTGTATCAAGGAAAAATCGACCGTCGATGTCCGGACGCCCGGCGTGGGTGAGATGTTCAAGGCATTGATCCGGAACGACCAGGCGATGACGATCGTTATCACGATCGTGTTAGTCAATACGGCGTTATATATCACGTCGAATCTTCTGATCTACTTTTTCAAGTACGATCTCGGTGGAGCGAACTGGCAGGGGGATTATACACTGTTCAACACCTTTGTCGGCGGCATGCAGATCCTGGCGATGATGATCATGTTTCCGCTTCTCAGAAAGGTGTTCACAACGCTGAAAGTCTTCTACATCTGTGCCGTGGCCGAGATCGTCGGATACTTCGTGTTGTTGGCGATGGCGCTCAGCGGCATGACCAATGTTTTTGTGTTCTTCGTGCCGGGATTTTTGATCATGTCCGGTGTGGGAATCCTGAATGTCATTGTCACGGTATTTTTAGCGAATACCGTCGACTACGGTGAATTGAAGAACAATCACCGTGATGAGAGTGTGATCTTCTCGATGCAGACCTTTGTCGTGAAGCTGGCTTCCGGATTGGCGGCCCTCGTGGCATCGATCTGCCTGACAGTATTCAATATCCAGAGTGACGGCGTGCTGAATTATACGGCACTTGTTGACAAGATGGACAATGTCGGGAATATGGCGACGATCGGTGATGAATCCGTTGTCGGACTTCGCCTGGTAATGACACTTGGACCGACGGTTTTGCTGATCATCGCGGTTTTGATATTCCGCGCAAAATACATACTTACCGATCAGAAATTGATGGAAATAGCAAAGGAACTGAGTTCCCGTAAAGGAGAAGGAGAAGAATCATGAGAAAATGGGGAGACCGTTTTGACGGAAAATTACTGAGGGATCTGGATGCCATACACTTCGTGATGCCCTTTATCTATCCCAAGAGAACAGACAACGAAGGCTACATCTCGGAGATGGTCGATCTCGAGGCGGCGACGGCATTTTTGGAGAAGAAAAATGCCGAGAATCCGACCTATCGTTACACGATGTTTCAGCTGATCACAGCGGCGATGATGAAGACACTGGTGCTGAGACCGAAGCTGAACCGGTATATCAAGTGCGGTTCGATCTACCACCGGACACAGATCTCGGCGTCCTTTACCGTAAAAAAACGGTTTGAGGACTCCAGCGATGAGGGGCTCGCCTTCATCGATGTGGTACGCGCGGATACGCTGGAGACGATCCATGACATGATCTGCCGACAGATCTATGAGGCCAGAAGGGGCGGCGGAGATGCCGTGGAAACTATCGATATCTTCAGAAAAGTACCGCGATTCATCGGAAGGGCGATTGTTCGCGCACTTTGCTTTTTTGAGAGACATGGCTTGGTGCTTCCCTCAATTACCAAGGGCGATCCCGGGTATTCTACCGTTATGCTGACAAACCTCGGTTCGATCGGAATGAAGGGCGGTTATCATCATCTGTCCAACTGGGGAACCAATTCGATCTTTGTTGTGATCGGTCAGATCAAAAAGAGGCCGTTCTTCGATCAGAAGGGAAATGTTACGATGAAGACGAGCGTGGATCTCGGTTTGACGATTGATGAGCGTCTGGCTGACGGATATTACTATTCAAAGTCCGTCAAACTGCTCAAGTATCTGCTGGAGCATCCGGAAGAACTGGAGTATCGGTTGGATGAAAAGCTACACCGGAAGGAAAAGGGCAAGACAAGTAGAAAGTGACATATATCGCACAATTACGATAAAAATATTACTATACTAATATGAATGGAGTAGAAAAGTGAGTGAAGTAAAACGTAAATGGAACGACAAAACGATCACAGCGAAGACGCCGTGGGCGAAGCATCTGGGAGAGGTTCCGCTTTCCATCCCCTACTTTGAGGGAACCATGTATGAGATGATCGAGCAGGTGGCAGAGAAGTATCCGGATTATGTTGCCTTTGACTTTATGGGGAGATCGACAACCTACAAAAGGCTGATCGAGGAGATCCATAAGTGTGCGAGATCACTTCGTACTATCGGTGTTCGTGCCGGAGATCGCGTTACGATCGCGATGCCGAACTGTCCGCAGGCTATTTTTATGCTGTACGGGGTGAATCTGATCGGGGCGGTGGCCAATATGATCCATCCGCTTTCGGCTGAGAAGGAGATTGAGAATTACCTGAATATGTCGCATTCCGTGACGGCGATCACATTGGATCAGTTTTATAGTAAATTCGAGAATATACGTGCCAATACACAGGTGGTAAACATCATCATCGCCAGTGTGAAGGATGAGTTGACCAAGCCGCTGAAGGCCGGTTATATGCTGACAGAAGGGCGCAAGATCAAGATTCCGTCCGATGCGCCGGTGATCCGGTGGAAAGATTTTATCCGTCTCGGGAGATTCTGTTTCTATAATTATAAGGTGCGTTCGCATGCCAAGGATCCCGCAGTAATCCTGTATTCCGGCGGAACGACAGGGACGACCAAGGGAATTGTCTTAACCAACATGAACTTCAACGCGCTCAGTGCGCAGGTGGTATCGGCCAATCCGATGTTTCGTCCCGGTGACAAGATGCTGGCGGCTATGCCGCTTTTTCATGGTTTCGGACTCGGTGTCTGCATCCATACGATGCTGACGCAGGGCGGACGTTGCATTCTGGTGCCGCGCTTTACGGCAGAGAGCTACGCGAAACTGATCACCAAGTACAAATGTAATTTTATCGCCGGTGTGCCGACATTATATGAGGCGCTGCTTCGTATCAAGTCGATGGACGGCGCGAATCTGAACTTCTTAAAGGGTGTATTCTCCGGAGGGGATTCACTTTCAATCGAGTTGAAAAAGAAGCTGGACCGTTTTTTGAACGACCATCAGAGTGCCGTGATGGTACGCGAAGGATACGGAACAACGGAGACGGTGACGGCCTGCTGTCTGACGCCACCGCATATGTTTAAGGAGGGAAGTATCGGGTTGCCGTTTTCCGATACCTATATCAAGATCGTCAAGCCGGGAACCGATGAGGAACTGCCATACGGTGAGGAGGGAGAGATCCTGTTGGCCGGCCCTACGGTAATGAAGGAGTATATGGACAATCCCGAGGAGACGGCGGTGACGCTTCGCGAGCATAAGGACGGTTTGACCTGGGTATATACGGGAGATCTCGGTTTGATGGACAGCGAGGGGTTCATCTTCTTCAAGGGAAGAGCAAAGAGGATGATCGTATCCTCCGGATATAATATCTATCCGGCGCAGTTGGAGAATATCCTGGATGCACATGAGAAGGTACAGATGAGTTGTGTGATCGGTGTGCCGGATACGTACCGTATGCAGGCAGTTAAGGCCTTTATCATGTTGAAGCCGGGTGTGCCGGCGGATGATGTCGCGAGAGAGGAGATCCTGTCATATTGTCGCAAGCATCTGGCGAAGTATGAGATGCCGCGAGAGATTGAGTTTCGGGATGAGCTGCCGAAGACGCTGGTCGGCAAGGTGGCATATCGCGAGCTGGAAGAGGAAGAGAGCGCGTTATCAGCGCGAGAATGAGTCAGAAAAATGCCCGCTGCATGCTTGTATGCAAGCGGGCACTTTTATGGCTCATGTGAGCCTGACGTGTCACGAGGATGCTCTGCATCCGAGTCGGCATGTCAGGACTCGCGCGTTGCATAATGAGTCGACATGTCAGGCTCAACTGTATCAAAAAAAGTCCACCTGCATGCAAGTGGACTTTTTGTTTTATTTCGCATTTGTGCTGCTAGAAATTATTTCTTGTTAACAGCCTCTTTAAGAGCTTTACCAGCCTTGAACTTCGGTGCCTTGGAAGCAGCGATGTGCATCGGCTCCTTGGTAAGCGGGTTAACGCCGTCACGTGCTGCACGCTTAGCAACCTCGAAAGTACCGAAGCCTACGAGCTGAACCTTTCCGCCCTTCTTAAGCTCCTTGGTTACAGTGTCGATGAATGCCTTAAGAGCACCCTCGGCATCTTTCTTGGTCAGGTCTGCCTGCTTTGCGATTGCATCAACTAATTCAGTCTTGTTCATTGGTATAGTCCTCCTCGACTTATAATAATTTGTTTTCTTTTGCCATCTCAATTGTAACAAATTTCATTTTTGTTACGCCCGAAACGACCTTACATACATATTTATACGCCTTTTTGCGCCATTTGTCAAGGATTTTGTCAAGGAAATTAAAGAATTATTTGCGTTTTTTACATTTTTGTAATAAAATAAGATTATCTTTTCATATATAAAGGAGGATTTTTCATGAGTGACACACCAAAACCTATTGCTGAGGGCAAGGTTCGTGAGATTTACGATAACGGAGATACGCTGATCATGGTTTGTACCGATCGCATCAGCTGTTTTGATGTGATTTTGCATAACGAGGTTCGTGACAAGGGGCGGGTTCTGACGCAGATGTCCAAGTTCTGGTTCGATTTTACGTCCGATATCATGCCGAATCATATGGTGTCGGTGGATACCGCCGATATGCCGGAAGGGTTCCGGACGGACCGCTTTGAGGGGCGCTCGATGCTGTGCCGCAAGTTGACGATGCTTCCGATCGAGTGTATCGTCCGCGGTTATATCACCGGCAGCGGCTGGGCAAGCTATCAGAAAAACGGAACGGTCTGCGGAATCGCACTTCCGGAGGGCCTGAAGGAGTCCGATAAGCTTCCGGAGCCAATCTATACGCCGTCCACCAAGGCTGAGATCGGAGAGCACGACGAGAATATCTCTTTTGAGCAGAGCATCGATCATCTGGAGAAGGCTTTTCCTGGCAAGGGACGTGAATATGCGGAGAAACTGCGTGATTATACGATCGCTCTCTATAAAAAATGCGCCGACTACGCGTATACAAAGGGAATTATCATTGCCGATACCAAGTTCGAGTTCGGTTTGGATGAGGAGGGCAATATCGTCTTGGCGGATGAGATGCTGACGCCGGATTCTTCCCGTTTCTGGCCGCTTGACGGTTATGAGCCGGGACATGGCCAACCGTCCTTTGATAAGCAGTTTGCCCGCGACTGGTTGAAGGAAAACGACGGCAATCACGATTGGACACTTCCGCAGGATGTTTTGGACAAGACGATCGCAATCTATCTGGAGGGCTATGAGAAGCTGACCGGAAGCCCGCTGAAGTGATGGCAGGGAGGTACGAAAATGCGACTGGATAAGTATCTGAAGGTTTCCCGCCTGATCAAACGGCGTACCATTGCCAACGAGGCGTGTGATGCCGGGCGTATCAGCGTCAATGACAAAGTGGCCAAGGCTTCCTACGACGTCAAGGTGGGCGATGTGATCGAGATCGCCTTCGGCGACAGACGTACGCGTGTCGAGGTTGTGAGCGTACAGGAAACCGTAAAAAAAGAAGCTGCCGCGGAAATGTATAAAAATCTATAAAAAATGTCAGATAATTCTTGACTTTTTAGTTAAAATTGCCTATAATTATGAATGAATGGGGGTGACGTCTTGAAAAAAGTGAATAAAACGCGCAGGCGTCGCACCAGTTTATATTTGGTAGTGATCCTTGTAGTGATCTTTGTGGTGACGATGGGCGTGCAGGGATATACGTTGTCAGCCAATTGCAAGAAGTTGTCAGCTGAACAGACCGAGCTGGAAGCCAGGAAGAAGCAGTTGGAGGAACAGCGGGAAGAGATAGAGAGCAAGTCGGAGTATATGAAGACGGATGCTTACATCGAGGATGTGGCACGCGAGAAGTTCGGACTTGCCTATGATGATGAGATTATTTTTAAAGCAGCGGACAACGAATGATGTCCGCTGTCTTACTTTTTTAGGGAGGAAAGCAGGTGAAGGGCTCAGATTTACCGAAGCGGTTTCGGGCGTATATTGACAGAGAGAATCTACTGGACGGAGTGAAGACCCTGGTGGTAGGGTTATCCGGCGGAGCCGATTCTGTCTGTCTTTTTAGTTTATTGTCAAACATTTCCAAAGAGTACGGAATCTCGCTGATTCCTGTTCATGTGCATCATGGAATCCGGGGTGAAGAAGCGGACCGCGACGCGCGCTTCTCCTGTGAGGTGGCGACTGCTGCAGGGTGCTCCTGCGTGGTCTGTCACGTCGATGTTCCGAATTATGCTTACGAATGCAGCATCTCTATCGAAGAGGCGGCACGGGAGCTTCGTTATCATGAACTGGAGGAAGTCTGTAGGGAGAGAAATGCCGAAGCAATCGCACTCGCTCATCACAGAGGGGATCAGGCAGAGACTGTGCTGATGAATCTTCTTCGGGGGTCCGGTCCGGTGGGACTGGTCGGAATGGAACCCAAGAGGAAGAACCGGATCCGTCCACTGCTCTTCGCTTCGAAAAAAGAGATATTAGAATATTTACAAGAGAATAATATAACTTATGTGGAGGATTCGACAAATTCAGATCCGGCACATACGAGAAACAGAATACGATCAGAACTGCTTCCTTTGGCGGAAGCGATCTTTCCTCAGGCGGAGGCCCATATCGCCGCATTGGCGGGGGATATGGAAAAATGGTATTGCCACTTACAGAAGGACCTCCCTGAGATTGAGGCGCTGATCGAAAAAGACCGGGAATTCGAGCGCCGCGAGGCTATGGAACGTGAACTCCGCGTATCGATAAGTCGGGAGATCTATTTCCGGATGTCTGAGGCAAATCAGACCATGTATCTTCGTGCGATGCTTTCGCAGATCGTGATCGGGCTTAAGGACATCAGTCGGAAGCATTATGAACAGTTAGATGATCTCCTGAAGAAAAAAGTGCCGGGTCGACGTGCCGATCTTCCGGGTGGTTGCTTCGCAGTAAGCACCTATGACGGAATCGATCTGGTCATGCCGGCGAAGACGGAAGAAGGAGCATCCGTTGATGAGAAGAGCGAAGGGACCGGTGCAGATGAGCCGGAAAAGATGTCTGTCCCGGGGATGAACATCCCTGTTCCGGGTCAGGTTCACCTGCCAAAAAACAGCGGATTTTCGAGCTTTACAACGGAATTGATCGACCGCGATACATTTTATAAGAAAAAAACCGATTTTTTTGAAGAAAAAGACTATACGAAATACATTGATTATGATAGAATAGAGAGTGGTCTGTTGCTGAGGCATCCCTGCGAGGGAGATTATCTCGTGATCGACGGAGATGGCAATCGCAAGAAACTGAACCGTTTTTACATTGACGGGAAAGTTCCCAGAGAGGAGAGAGCAAGTCAGGAGGTAATCGCTGACGGGTCTCACATCGTATGGGCGCTTCCGGATCGGATCAGTGAATACTACAAGGTTACCGACAAGACAAAACGCATTCTTAAAATCACGCGTGACGCGATCTGAATGGAGATACCATCCAGGACCGATTGACAGCGGGAAATGGAGAAGACATGAAAGAAATCATTGTAAAGCGCATCGAAGAGCAGGAAATTATGGACAGGATCTGTGAACTGGCGGAAGAGATCAACCGGGACTATGAAGGAAAGACGGTTCATCTGGCCTGTGTGCTGAAGGGTGGCGTATATTTTGTATGTGAGCTTTCGAAGCACCTGACCATGCCGGTTACGATAGACTTTATGAGCCTTTCCAGTTACGGAGACGGGATGACAAGTCAGGGTGTGATCACGTTGAATCAGGATCTGACACAGAACATCGCCGGAAAGCACGTGCTGCTTGTTGAGGACATCATCGATAGCGGACGAACCCTGTTCTACGTGAAGAACATGTTGAATAAACGCGACCCGGCATCTATGGAGGTGTGCACGCTTCTCGACAAAAAGGCGAATCACGAAGCGGATGTCGAGCTTCGTTACGTGGGGTTTGAGATTGACAATTACTTCGCGGTCGGCTTCGGCCTGGATTATGCACAGAAATACCGCAATCTTCCGTATATCGGAGAATTGCAGTTCAAGGAGGATTAATAAAAATGAGCACAAGAGGTTATGGATTTTTGATCCTGGTGATCGCGGTGATCGCGATCCTGGTGGGAACCTCGCTATACAGTGGGAGAATGGAACAGGACGCTTATACGTACACGAAGTTTCAGGAGGATTTGAAGGATAAGAGGATCAGCGAAGTGCTGGTTCGCCAGAATTCCGAAGTGCCGACCGGTCGACTGATCGTCAACGGCATGGGCATGGAAGAAAGATACCTGTATGTTCCGGATGTTTCCAAGGCGCTTGAGGAAGTACGCGCCGCCGGTGTGGAGAAGATCCAGATTGAGGATGTGGAGCGCACACCGTGGTATCTGCAGCTTCTTCCGTATGTCTTCGGATTCATCATGATGCTGCTGTTGCTTTCGATGCTCTCCGGACAGGGAGCAGCCGGTGGCGGCGGTGGCGGTTCGATGATGAACTTCGGCAAGAGCCGCGCAAGGATGATGGCGCCGGATGAAAAAACGAAAAAGACATTTGCTGATGTGGCCGGTCTATATGAAGAAAAAGAACAGTTGGATGAAGTGGTCGACTTTTTGGCGGCGCCTGAGAAGTATACCAAGCTCGGAGCGCGTATTCCGAAGGGCATCATCCTGGTAGGCCCTCCGGGAACCGGCAAGACGCTCTTGGCGAAGGCTGTGGCCGGTGAGGCCGGCGTACCGTTTTTCAGCATCTCCGGTTCGGATTTCGTAGAGATGTTCGTCGGTGTGGGTGCGTCCCGTGTTCGTGACCTATTTGAATCGGCGAAGAAGAATTCGCCCTGTATTGTTTTTATCGACGAGATTGATGCCGTCGCGAGACGACGGGGGTCGGGACTCGGCGGTGGCCATGATGAGCGTGAGCAGACGCTGAATCAGTTGCTTGTCGAGATGGACGGCTTCGGTGAGAATGAAGGTATCATCGTGATGGCGGCGACCAACCGTGTTGACATTCTGGATCCGGCGATCCTGAGACCGGGGCGCTTTGACCGCAGGATCTATGTCGGTGTACCGGATGTACGCGGACGCGAGGAGATCCTTCGTGTTCATTCGAAAAATAAACCGCTTGCGGACAATGTGGATCTCGGTGAGATCGCCCGCACGACGGCAGGGTTTGCCGGCGCGGATCTCGAGAATCTGATGAACGAGAGCGCAATCTCGGCGGCACGCGATGACCGTGCTTTCATCAATGAGGAAGATGTAAAGAAATCCTTCATCAAGGTGGGGATTGGTACGGAGAAGAAGAGCCGTATCATTTCTGACAAGGATAAAAAGATCACGGCCTTTCATGAGGCCGGTCACGCGATCCTGTTCCATGTGCTTCCGGATGTCGGCCCTGTCTATGCCGTATCCGTGATTCCGACCGGACAGGGCGCGGGCGGGTATACGATGCCGCTTCCGGAGAAGGATGAGATGTATATGACCAAGGGGCGGATGCTGCAAAACATCATAGTCTCGCTCGGTGGACGTATCGCGGAAAGCCTTGTTTTTGAAGATGTGACGACAGGAGCGTCGATGGATATCCATCAGGCAACGGAAGCTGCCAGAGATATGGTGACCAAGTACGGATTCTCCGATGAGTTGGGTATGATCAATTATCAGACCTCCGGCGATGAAGTTTTCATCGGCCGTGATATTGGACATACGAAGAACTACAGTGAGGGAACATCCGAGCTGATTGACAAAGAAGTTAAGCGAATTATTGATGAGTGCTACGAAAAGGCACAGAAAATTTTGAAGGACAACATCGATCTTCTCCATCGGATCGCGGATCTGTTGATCGAGAAGGAGCGTATCGGAAAGGACGAGTTCGAATCGTTGTTTGAAGAACCTGTGGCAGCAACAGAGTGAGATGCAGGCAAAACAGGTAGGAGGGATTTATGATAAACAGATACCAACTGCCGATACCCGGTGCTGAGGATATCAAAGCATCGGTCGATGGGCATGCGGTCAACGAAGGAGAAGCGGCGGCGCTGAAGAGGGCTGAAGAGAGCGAAGCGTCCGTGGAGAAATGTCCGCCGATCAACCGGATGGCGATTTTCTCGGACAATACCGCCCTTTACCAGACACCGGATGAACCGGAGCCGTACTCGACGGTGAAGGTTCGGGTTCGTGTCGGTCGGGATGACGTGGACGAGGCGATCCTGGTTGTTGACGGAAAAAATACCCCGATGTATAAGTTGGAGAATCGTTCAACCACCTACTTCGATTACTATGAGGCAAGCATTACGCTTGAGGATAACCGTGTCTCCTACTTTTTCAAGATCAACAAGGGGACTGAGACGGTGTATTTCAACCGGCGCGGTGACGTGGATACGATTGACCCGTATTTCAGTTTTACAATCTTCCCCGGATTCCACATTCCGAAGTGGGCGAAGGGTGCCGTTATGTATCAGATCTTTGTGGACCGTTTTTCCAACGGAAACAAGGACAATGATGTCGTAAATGACGAGTATACCTATATCGGAGAGCATGTGCGTCACGTCGATAACTGGAGAGAGTATCCCGGGGCGATGGATGTTCGCAATTTTTACGGAGGCGATCTGGCAGGTATCCTGAAACGCCTGGATTACCTGCAGGATCTGGGAGTTGAGGTACTGTACCTGAATCCGATTTTTGTATCGCCGTCCAATCATAAGTACGATACACAGGATTATGATTTTATCGATCCGCATCTGACGGTGATCGCCGGGGATGGCGGAGAACCCCTGGAGGAAGGGGATTTTAACAACGCGCACGCATCGAAGTATATCAAGCGTGTGGCGGATCCGGCCAACCTCGAGGCCAGCAACGCCTACTTCGCGCGCTTTATGGAAGAGGTTCACAAGCGCGGGATGAAGGTAATCCTGGACGGTGTGTTTAATCACTGCGGATCTTTCAACAAGTGGCTTGACCGCGAGAAGATCTACTACAAGGCCGGTGGATATGAACCGGGAGCCTATGAGACGGAAAAAAGTCCTTACCACACATTTTTCAAGTTCCATGATGGCGGTGAGTGGCCGAACAACGATTACTACGATGCCTGGTGGGGGAATGATACCCTTCCGAAGTTGAATTATGAGGATTCGCCGAAGCTTCATCAGTACATTTTGCGTATTGCGGCCAAGTGGTTATCGCCGCCATACAACGTCGACGGATGGCGTCTGGATGTGGCAGCGGATCTCGGACACAGTCCGGAGTTTAATCACAAGTTCTGGACAGATTTTCGCAATACCGTGAAACGTATCAATCCGGACGCACTGATCCTGGCAGAGCACTACGGAGATCCTTCCGGATGGCTGGACGGGACACAGTGGGATACGGTGATGAACTATGACGCGTTCATGGAGCCGATCACCTGGTTCTTAACCGGTATGGATAAGCACAGCGATGTTTCAAAGCCGGAACTCAGGGGCAATCAAAATGCGTTTTTCGCGGCTATGACCGATAATTGCGCCAGACTGCCGCTACACTCGCTGCAGGCGGCGATGAATGAGCTTTCCAATCACGACCATTCCCGTTTTATGACGAGGACCAACTTCATGGTCGGACGGACGGCCTTTGCCGGACCGATGGCTGCGGAAGCCGGGATACATCCGGAGATCTTCCGACAGGCGGTCGTGATGCAGATGACCTGGGGCGGCGCGCCTACCGTTTACTACGGAGATGAGGCCGGCTTGTGCGGTTGGACGGATCCCGACAACCGACGCACGTACCCATGGCATCACGAGGACAAGGATCTGATTCGTTTCTGCAAAGAGACGATACGAATCCATCGGGATTACGAGATGTTCCGTACGGGAACATTGATCTACCTGAACAGCGATCCGGGCTTGGTTGCCTATGGGCGCCAGGATGAGCATGAATGCGCATTTACCGTCGTTCAGGTCGAAGGCGAGGAACGGGATATCGATATTGAGGTTTGGCGCCTGGGCGTCGAGGATGGTCAGAACATTGTTCGTCTGATCTATTCGGACGTGGGTGGATACACGTTGAAAACGGAGGTTCGCAGAGCCGAGAACGGACGCGTTCGCATACATGTCGGTCGCAACAGCGCAACCATATGGAAGAGCATTGATTTTTAGAAATGATATAAAAAAGGAGTAGTTGTTATGAAAGCTTATCAGGACATGACAAAGGAGGAGCTGCAGGACGAGCTTGCTTCTCTGAAAATGGAATTTGAAACCTATGAAAAGATGGATCTTCATCTGGATATGAGCCGCGGAAAGCCGTGCCGCGAGCAGCTCGATCTGTCGATGGGGATGATGGACGTCCTCAACTCACAGGTGGACTTAAGCTGTGATGACGGGACGGACTGTCGAAACTACGGCGTGCTGGATGGTATCGCCGAGGCGAAGCAGCTGATCGGTGATATGATGGAGAACAATCCTGACAATATCATTATCTACGGGAACTCCTCACTGAACGTGATGTATGATACGGTATCCCGTGCGATGACACACGGTATCATGGGGAATACTCCCTGGTGCAAGTTGGACAAGGTGAAGTTTCTGTGCCCGTCTCCGGGATACGACAGACACTTTGCGATCACGGAGTATTTTGGTATTGATATGATCCCGGTTCCGATGTTTGAGACCGGACCGGATATGGATATGGTTGAGAAGCTGGTGGCAAAGGATGCTTCCATCAAGGGAATCTGGTGTACGCCGAAGTATTCGAATCCGCAGGGATATTCGTATTCGGATGAGACGGTGTACCGCTTCGCACAGTTGAAGCCGAAGGCACCGGACTTCCGTATCTTCTGGGACAACGCGTACGGGATTCATCATCTGTATGACCATGACCGCGCTTTCATCCCGGAGATCCTGATGGAGTGTAAGAAAGCCGGCAACCCGGACATGGTGTACAAGTTCGCTTCAACTTCGAAGATCACATTCCCGGGCAGCGGTATTGCTTCTTTGGCAACTTCTCTGAACAACCTTGAGGATATAAAGAAACAGTTGAAAAATCAGACGATCGGACACGACAAAGTTAACCAGCTGCGTCATGTACGTTTCTTCGGTGATATCTCCGGAATGGTTGACCATATGAGAAAGCACGCGTCAGTAATCCGTCCGAAATTTGAAGTGGTATTGAACGCCTTTGAAAAGAATCTCAAAGGTCTCGGCGTCGGTGAGTGGACCAAGCCGATGGGTGGTTATTTTATCAGTTTTGACTCTATGGAGGGATGCGCGAAAAAGATCGTTCATCTGGCGATGAAGGCCGGTGTCAAGATGACAGAAGCCGGAGCTACCTGGCCGTATCATCAGGATCCGAAGGATTCGAATATCCGTGTGGCACCTACGTATCCGCCGATCGAGGATCTGAAGATCGCGGCAGAACTGTTTACGCTGTGTGTACGTATCGTCAGTGTGGAAAAACTCCTGGGCCTCAGCTGATAACCGATTGATCAAACAGAGCCCGATAACCGAATGTGGAAAAGGATAGCATTGCATGAAACTGGTCTATTTTGACGTCAGCGCCTTATTGGTTATGATAATTCTGCTGGCAGTCGTGATCTATAAAAAAATGCTTCGTGGAAATATCAATCGATATTTCCTGGTCTTGCTTTGCCTTTCCATCGTGACAACACTGGTTGATATCTGGGCAGTTATGCTCGACAACGGTTCGGCCGGTTATCCGTATTCCAAGTACATCGCACATAGTTTGTATCTGTTGCTGCACAACGCGACGACGCCTGTATTTATTCTGTATTGTACAGCGCTTACGGACAGTTGGTTTGTCGGGAAACACCGGTATCTTGTGAAGGGACTCTTATGGCTTCCGCTGAGTGTTGTCACGGTTTTGATGGTTATCAACCTCCGCATGCCGCTCATTTTTTATCTGGATGAGGCGGAGCATTATTCCCGCGGGCCGTGGTTTCCGATATTGTATGTTTTGGCGGCAATTTACGTGGCGTTCGGTCTTGTCAAGGTGCTGAAAAGCTGGCGGTATTTTGATATCGGACGATGGGTGGCGCTCTTTTCCGGTATCGGTTTCATGATGGTGGCATCGGTGGTGCAGTTTTTGCTTCCGGAACTTTTGGTGGAGATGCTCGCCGGAGCGTTGGCACTTCTCTTTATCCTGATGATGGTGCAACGACCGGAGGAGTTGATTGATAACGAAACCGGACTGTTCACCTTTACCGCGTTTATGAATCTGATGTATCACGCGGAGAATCGGAGCCGAAACAAAAAACTTATCCTGATCAGTGTTACAAATTACAAGCGGATTCATATGAAATTGAGTTTCGAACAGGAAAAAGTGCTTGGCTTCGGCCTGTCGGATATGCTGTTTGAATATACCAAAAACTTTCATGAGAGAGCGGAGATCTATCATCTGCATAACGGGCGCTTTGTCGTGGTTCTCAAGGAAGATGAGCCTTCGATTGTCGTTGTATCGATCGCGAAGCAGATCCACGAGATGATGAAAAAGCCCTTCTCCGTAGGCACGACTGAGGTGGAGTTGTTACCAAGTGTATGTATGCTGAAGTTTCCGAAGGATGTCGGGGACGCGGATTCCCTGATGCATTTCATCGAGGATATCGGTAAAAATATCCGCACAGACGAGGTCTTTTTTGCCCGCGATGTATTTAGGAAGGAACGCTACGATATCCTGCTTGAGATTGATGAGATCCTGGAGCGGGCCATCCGTGAGCGGAAGTTCAAGGTGTATTATCAGCCGATTTACTCGGTAGATGAACAGGCCTTTCGCACGGCGGAGGCATTGATCCGCCTTTATGATGACAAGTATGGCTTTATCCCGCCGGATCTTTTTATACCGGCGGCCGAGAAGAGCGGAGCAATCCTGCAGATCGGTCAGATCGTGCTGGATCAGGTGTGCGAATTCATCGCGAGCGAAGAGTACCGCGAGTTGGGACTTCACTATATTGAGGTTAATATGTCCGTTGTGCAGTGCATGGAGGAAAACCTTGTTGATGAGGTGATGGATACCTTTGACCGGCATCATGTTTCCGCTGGAGATGTGAATCTCGAGATTACGGAGACGGCGGTCAGCGATGAGCAGCAGGTGATGGATAGAAACATCAACAACCTGTTCAATGAGGGCGTGTGCTTCTCGCTGGATGATTTTGGAACCGGTTATTCCAATATTCATCGTATCGCTTCGCTGCCGCTCAGTATTATCAAGCTCGACAAAACGCTGGTGGATGAATCCGGCAGACAGAGTATGCAGATCGTCATCGAGAATACGGTGAAGATGATCAAGGCGCTCGGTATGAAGATTGTGGTCGAGGGTGTCGAGACCGAGCAGCAGTTAACACAGTTTATCTCACTTCGGTGTGATTATATACAGGGGTACTATTTTTCCAAACCCCTTCCCAGGGATGAGTTCGTCGAATTCCTGTTAGACAAAGCAGGCTGAAAACGTGACGCCGGTTTCGGCGGAAGCGGTTAAGAAAGCAATTTAGAGGGAGGACTATTTCATGTCAAACAAAACAGATTTTCACAAGGTACTGATCATCGGCTCGGGACCAATCGTGATCGGACAGGCGTGCGAGTTCGATTATTCCGGGACGCAGGCGTGCAAGGCGCTTAGGAAGCTCGGTTATGAGATCGTGCTTGTCAATTCCAATCCGGCGACGATCATGACGGATCCTGAGATCGCGGATGTGACCTACATCGAGCCGTTGAATGTTGACCGACTCGAGCAGATCATCGACAAGGAACGTCCGGACGCACTGCTTCCGAACCTCGGCGGGCAGTCAGGTCTGAATCTTTGCTCGGAGCTGAACAAGAAGGGAATTCTTGATAAGTACGGCGTTAAGGTTATCGGTGTGCAGGTGGATGCCATCGAGCGAGGCGAGGACCGTATCGAGTTTAAAAATACGATGAACGAGCTCGGAATCGAGATGGCTCGCTCCGAAGTTGCCTATAGTGTGGAGGAAGCGCTGAAGATCGCGGATTCATTGGGGTATCCGGTTGTGCTTCGTCCGGCATACACGATGGGTGGTGCCGGTGGTGGCCTTGTTTATAATAAAGAAGAATTGCAGACCGTCTGCGCGAGAGGACTTCAGGCCTCTCTGGTCGGACAAGTCCTGGTAGAGGAAAGTATCCTCGGTTGGGAGGAGCTTGAGCTTGAGGTGGTACGTGACCGCGAAGGCAACAAGATCACAGTCTGCTTTATTGAGAATATCGATCCGATGGGTGTACATACCGGTGATTCGTTCTGCTCGGCACCGATGCTGACGATCTCCGAAGAGACGCAGAAAAAGTTGCAGGAGCAGGCTTACAAGATTGTAGAGGCGGTACAGGTGATCGGTGGTACGAATGTACAGTTCGCACATGATCCGGTATCGGACCGTATCATCGTTATCGAGATCAATCCGCGTACTTCCCGTTCATCGGCATTGGCGTCGAAGGCAACCGGATTCCCGATCGCGTTGGTATCAGCCATGCTGGCAACGGGACTTACACTGAAGGACATCCCTTGCGGAAAGTACGGAACACTTGATAAGTATTATCCGGATGGTGATTATGTCGTAATCAAGTTTGCCCGCTGGGCATTTGAAAAATTCAAAGGTATCGAGGACAAACTCGGTACACAGATGCGCGCCGTCGGCGAGGTTATGAGTATCGGAAAAACCTATAAGGAAGCGTTCCAGAAGGCAATCCGTTCGCTGGAGACCGGCCGTTACGGGTTGGGGCATGTGAAGAACTTTGACACGCTTAGCAAGGATGAGCTTCTGAAGATGCTGATCGATCCTTCCTCCGAGAGGCATTTTGTCATGTATGAGGCTCTTCGCAAGGGTGCGACGGTAGAGGAAATCTACGAACTGACACATGTTAAGACCTATTTTATCGAGCAGATGAAGGAGCTTGTAGAGGAGGAAGAGGAACTGGCTAAGGGCAAGGGAAGTCTTCCGTCTGACGAGGCTCTGACCAAAGCGAAAAAAGACGGTTTCTCGGATCGCTATCTGAGCGAGATTCTCGAGGTGCCGGAAGAAGATATTCGAAACAAGAGGCTTTCGCTCGGTGTTGAGGAAGCCTGGGAGGGCGTTCACGTAAGCGGTACCGAGGACAGTGCGTATTTTTACTCAACCTACAACGCACCGGATAAGAATCCGGTCAATGACGATCGCAAGAAGGTCATGATCCTTGGCGGCGGCCCGAACCGTATCGGTCAGGGTATCGAGTTTGACTACTGTTGCGTTCACGCGGCAATGGCTCTGAAAAAGCTGGGCTTCGAGACAATTATCGTCAATTGTAATCCGGAGACGGTGTCTACGGACTACGATACTTCGGATAAACTGTATTTTGAGCCGCTGACACTGGAGGATGTGCTCAGTATTTATCATAAGGAGAAGCCGGTCGGTGTTATTGCGCAGTTCGGTGGACAGACACCGCTCAATATCGCGGCAGAGCTTGAGAAAAACGGTGTTCGTATCCTTGGTACTTCGCCGGCAGTTATCGATCTGGCTGAGGACAGGGATCAGTTCCGTGCGATGATGGACAAGCTCGGTATTCCGATGCCGGAATCCGGCATGGCTGTCAACGCGGATGAGGCGAAGGAGATCGCGGGTAAGATCGGTTATCCGGTTATGGTGCGTCCATCCTATGTGTTGGGAGGCCGCGGCATGGAGGTTGTTTACGACGACGATGCCATGGTAGAATACATGAACGCGGCAGTCGGTGTGACACCGGACAGACCGATTCTGATCGACCGTTTCCTGAACCACGCGATGGAGTGCGAGGCAGATGCTATCGCCGACGGCGGGCACGCGTTTGTTCCGGCGGTAATGGAGCATATCGAGCTCGCGGGTGTCCATTCCGGAGACTCCGCCTGCATACTTCCGTCGGTGCACATTTCCGAGAAAAATGTCGAGATCATCAAGGAATACACGAGAAAGATCGCCGAGGAGATGCATGTACAGGGATTGATGAATATGCAGTATGCGATCGAGAACGATACGGTCTATGTGCTTGAGGCCAATCCTCGCGCATCCCGTACCGTGCCGCTTGTATCCAAGGTATGCAACATCCGTATGGTGCCGCTTGCGACTGAGATCATCACGGCGGATATCACAGGCAAAAAGTCGCCGATCCATGATCTGAAAGAGAGAGAAATCCCGTATTACGGCGTGAAGGAAGCGGCATTCCCGTTCAATATGTTCCAGGAAGTCGATCCTCTGCTCGGACCGGAGATGCGTTCCACCGGCGAGGTGCTGGGGCTTTCGAAGTCCTATGGAGAAGCGTACTTCAAGGCTCAGGAGGGTGTTGGCTCGAAGCTGCCGCTTACCGGTAAGGTTATGATCTCCGTCAATCGTAAGGACAAGGAAGAGGTCGTAGAAGTGGCGCAGATGTTCCACGATGTCGGATTCAAGATCGTGGCTACGGGGCAGACCTATGAGCTGATCAAAGCGGCGGGAATCCCGGCGGAATTTGTCAAGAAGTTGTATGAAGGCCGTCCGAATACCCGTGATATGATCACGAACGGTGAGGTGGATCTGGTTATCAATTCACCGGTCGGCAAGGATAGTGTTCATGATGACAGTTACCTGCGTAAGGCGGCCGTCAAGGCGAAGATCCCGTATCTGACGACCATGGCTGCGGCACGTGCCTCAGCGGAGGGAATCCGCTATCTCAAGGAGCACGGCAATGGTGAGTTGCACAGCTTGCAGGAGCTGCATGGTATGATCAAGAGATAAATAAATCGGGCATAAGCAACTAGGAGGTAGACTATGGCTAAGAAAAGAAAGAAACTGAAAACCATACTGATGGCGAAGATCATCGCGTACGTGGCGGTGCTTATCGTGGTGATAACCGCGGTCAGCATTTTCATGCAGACGAAAAAGATCCAGAGCCTGACGGAGTCGGTGTTGGGTAAGGAGTCAATTTCGTACGCCAGTCAGGTAAACAACTGGTGGAGTAACGTCGAACAGCGTGTGGCTCAGATTGGGGATGTTTTGAAAAATATACCGGATCTGTCTTATGATGACGCGCAGGCGATGCTTCTGAAACTGACAGAGATTGATCCGGACTCACAGGATATCTACATGGCGTATGGAGATGCCAACAAGTTCCTGGATGGTTCCGGCTGGACCCCGGACGCGGACTTCGTTTTTACGGATCGGCCATGGTATACGGGAGCTATCGAGAAAAAAGGTGAAGTCTTCACTTCGGAGCCGTATGTGGACGCATCGACAGGAAAGACGTGTCTGGCATGCGCCGTGATGCTTCGTGATAATGTGGTACTCAGTAGTGACATTAACTTCGACAAGGTGGCTGAATTGCTCGGTCAGTTTAAATCGAGTTCTGAGGAAACTAAGTTTTACATAGTAAATAAAGATACAAAGGATATTCTTGTCAGCAGTGCCGGTGATATCACAGGGCAGAAGGTCGGTGAGTGTCAGGATCCGACCATACAGGGACTGAATGAGGTGCTCGGGTCACTGAATACAGAGAACTCCATCACTGCCGAAAAGGTTCAGACAGCTTCGACGGATGAAGGAAGCATGATGTATTCCGCGACGGATATCGAAGGAACCTCCTGGATTGTGGTTTCCGCGGTTCCGCGCTCGTTCATGACAAGCAGTATCATTCGGAATCTTATTATTACGCTTGCCGTAGCGGTCGGTCTGCTGATTATCATTGCAATTATTCTGTTTATCTCGATTTCGAGAATGATGGGACCGGTGGCAACAGTAACAGAACGTGTTACGGATATCAGTGACGGTAACTTTGCCGTGACGATCGAGCCGAAAGGGAATAACGAGATTACCACGCTGAGTGAGAAGATGAATTCTTATATCGATGGGATGCGTACGACGCTTTCCGAGATGACGGAAATGTCGGACTCCATGAATGCGAGTGCCGGACAGTGTTACGAAATCTCACAGAATCTGCATGACGCAAACCAGAATCAGAGTGATTCCGTCGAGAAGTTGAATGGCACGTTGAATGTGATGAGCCGTTCCATCGATGAGGTTGCGCATTCGGCTACGGAACTCGCCTCCACATCCGGTGATCTGATGCAAAATGCGGAGGAGGTAAGAGGACTGTGTCAAACCATGTTGGAGTCCTCGGCAGCCGGCAAAGAGGAGATGTCACGCGTAACAAATAATGTTACCGTGCTGGGACAGAATATCGAAGAACTGGCTGAGATTATTCGAGAAGCAGCCCGCTCCATCGAAGAGATTACCGGAATTACCGATACGATCAACGCTATTTCCGAGCAGACCAACCTGTTGTCGTTGAACGCTTCTATCGAGGCGGCCAGAGCCGGCGAACAGGGCAAAGGATTTGCGGTTGTGGCATCAGAAGTCGGTGTATTGGCTCAACAGTCTACCGAGGCGACCGAGACGATCCGTCAGTTGATCCAGGGAATCACAAAGAACATCGAAGATATCAACAGCAACGCGGAGACCTGCGTGAGAGATATGGAGGGATGTGTCGAGGGCGTCAAGATGGCCAACACTTCCTTTGATCAGATTCATGTGAACGTTGATAAAGCGACAAAAGGAATTGTAAGTATTACGGATGGAATCGAAAAGATTAATGATTTTGCGTCAGAAAATGCCGCTTCGACAGAAGAACAGGCATCCTCGATCGGCGAGGTACTGGGGCTTTCCGATGAGATCGTCGGTGAGAGTAACAAACTTCGCGAGCAGACAGAGAGTATCGCGCGTATTTCCGAGGATCTCAACCGTTACTCCATCACGATCAATGACAACCTGTCAAAGTATGAGTTGTAATACCGTACACGGTTATCGTTTACGGCTCATGCTTTCGGCAGCGTAGCCGGCACCGAGCAGGATCCAGTAGATCGGAGCAACGGTGATCGTCGAGTCATTGGCGAGGCCGACAACCATGTAAGCGGTCGTAGCAACAGCCGTAACAATTGTAAAACTGTGGAAGCTGATTCCTTTATCGGCTTCCACTTTATTTTTGCCGAAGCACAGACGAAAAGCGCGTACCAGGAACAAAAAGTACAGGAATAAAAATGCCAACAGCGACGGCAGGCCGTCCTGAACCCAGATCTGCAGGTACATATTATGTGGTTTGGTGATCGTCTGCCCGTCGTATCCCATATACTGTTTTCCGACGTAGTCATCATTCGGGAACGCGAAGACAAAGTTATCCGCGCCGGTACCGAGTAAGAGATGGTCGGTCAAAAGGGGCAGTGTGCGTGACCAGATATAACCACGTCGTGATGCGAAGTAGTAGCTTCCTTCAAAGCCGGCTTTCTCAATAGGTCTCAGATCGTCAAGGCGTGAGAAATGGTTCAGAATCATCAGTTTTCCTTCGATCGGCGTCATCACCCAGTCGATATTCCAGTCGATCACTCGGAGGATATCGATTTGCCCGTCTTCAAAGACGTCAGAATTATCCTCGGAGGATGCCGTGTATTCCATGGTCTTTCCGGTAAGGCGTGTGTATTCTTTTTGATAGGTGGCCATGGTATTTGAATCCAGTGACATGGACTCAACACGGAACTTCAACGGATCGTAGCCGTCCTGCTGGATCGTAACGGCGTTTTCCTGCGTATCTATACTATAGGAAATGTCGTTTCCGTCAGAGTCCTTGATAGACAGAATGTCCGGTGTCTTATGCGAAGATGCCCAGTGGGATTCGTTCAGGACATTTTTATCGAGTGTGACCAGGATTTCCTGATCCTTGCCGGTAGTGATCCGAATTGAGTTTTCCTCACTTGTCATAGCGCTGATCGAGTATTCCTCCGTGCCGTTGAAAAGCTTGCTGATAAAGCCCGGTTGAAGGGCGACGATCGTGGCGACACCTGCGGCGATCAGTACCAGTCCTGCTATGATAAACGGACGGGCTTTCTTCAGGTATGCGACCAAAAGGATTGCGAGGACGATCGCGCCGATCATCAATCCCAGGATGCCGGTCTCCGAGCGGGAGGCGAGAAGCGTGACAATCAGAAGCCCGGAACATAATGAGGCAAGGAGCCGCCTCCAGATTTTCTCGCCGCGAAGAACAAGATACAGAGCATACGGAAGCACCAATGCCACATACGAACCAACGTAGTTCGGGTTATAGAGTGTGACATAGGACATGCCGGGGCCGAAATTCAGTTTGATATTGAACTTGGAAAGATCCATCGCTCCCGCCAACTCCGGAGTCAGGATGGTTTTGGCCCAGTCGCTCTGAATCCAGTCGAGTCCGATCGCCTGGAAGGTGCCGAGGATTCCGATGATCGTGGCACCGATGAGCAGGACGTCCAGAAGGAAACAGATCAGTTTCTTCGTCCGGACAAATCCGAATGCCATATAGAAACAAACGATATAGGTAAGAAGGACAAACCAACCCTCAAACTGTTCATATCCTCCGAAAAATGCCGTAACCTTCTCATGTGAGAGGATGGCAGAGAGCAGAGAGACCAGTCCGAAGATACCGATCGCGATGGTCGGTGCGATGGTCTTTTTCTCCTTTAAAAAGCTGCGATCCCCGAAAGAGAGCAGATAGGACATAGCGAACAGCACCAGTACGCCGATGAGTCGCAGGAAAAACGCTTTGTAGTACAAAAAGAAATCATAAAGCTTGCCCCCGATTGAAAACCAGGGATTCTCCTCGAGCCCGCAGTCGTAGATATGGATCACGGTGATAAGCGGGATAATGGCGATAGCCACGGCGATAGGGATCAGCCACAAGCGTGAAACCTGCATTGGTTTGGCTTCTTCGGTTGGTTTGTTGTTCATATCTATATCCTCCGCATGGGATTATTCGTGTACGACTTTGTTATTTTATCATACTACGTTTTCTTTTTCAATGAAAACATACGGGTGGGCGGCCGTGATGGCAGATAAACCTTGCACATGGGTGTGTTTTGGTGTATAATAGCATTGTTTATTTTGGAAGGAATAAAAACCGCGAAATACGGAACAAAACAGATAATAACAGGAGGTTATGAATCATGAGAATAAGAAGATGGAGCGCGATGCTTTTGATCCTTGCCATGGTGGGGACTCTGTTGCCCGTGACCG
>JAEEGL015975883.1_pt1 | contig 26687 bp, 9 predicted proteins | sample 9134231 | NCBI WGS metagenome assembly JAEEGL01 (sample SAMN16246548, study PRJNA631951) | gut metagenome | biome: gut microbiome; feature: rumen; material: fiber-attached | host: Bos | place: Iran: Karaj | collected 2018-10 | reverse complement strand
TTTTCTTCTTCTTTTTTTTCTTCTTCTTTTATTTCTTCTTCTTTTTTTTCTTTATTAATTTTATTATTATTTTTATCATCAATTTTATCTTTCGTTATTATTTTATCTATTTTTTCTTCTAATTTATTATTTTTTTCATTTTCTTCTTTCTTTATTTCTTCTGGTTTTTCATTATCTTTTTTTTCTTCTTTTTTTTCATTTTTTTTATCTTGAATACTTAAATTTTTTTTACTTTTATCTTTTTCTTTGAAACTTCCTTTTTTACTTTTAATATTACTTTTTTTACCATCTATATTTTTTTTTTCATTGTCATTAGGTTTGATTTCATTTTCATTTTCTTTTTCTTTAATTATTGAATTTTCATTTTTAATTAACTTTTCTTTTTCTTTTTCTTTTTCTTCTTTTTGTTTAACAATTATACTTTCATTTATTTGAGTTGTATCATTTGTTAAATCATTTTCTTCTTTTTTCTTTTTATTATTTTCTTCTTCATTTTTATTTTCAATTTTATTTTTTATTAAATTTTCATTTTCATTTTCATTTTTATTATTTAATTTATCTTCTTCTTTTTCTTTTTTTTCTTCTTTTTCATTTAAACTTTTTTTACTTTTTTGCTCACTTATTTTTTTATTTTTATTTTCATTTTCTTTTTTTTTATTCTTTTCACTTGATTCATTTTTTTTCTTTGATGTATTTTTTTTTTCATTTTTTCTTTTTATTTCTTTTTCATTTTCTTTTTTTTCTTCTATTTTATTGTTATCTTCGTTTATGTTTTTAATTTCATTTTTTTCTTCTTTTACTTCTTCTTTTTTATTATTATCTTCATTTAATTCTTTTATTTCACTTTTTTCTTCTATTTTATTTTTATCTTCTTTTTTCTCATTATTTAAAGTTACTTTTTTATTTTTAGAAATATCTTTCTTATTATTATCCTCTTTTTTTTCTTCTTTTATTTCTTTTTTATTTACATCATCTTTTTTATTTATATCCTCTATTTTATTATTATCTTCTTTTTTTATATCATCTTTTTTATTTAAATTTTTGTCTTTTTTATTAATATCTTCTTTTTTTATATCATCTTTTTTATTTATTTCTTCTTTTTTATTATCACCTTCTTTTTTTATATCATCTTTTTTATTTGAGTTTTCTTCTTTTTGATTATTATCTTTTTTGTTTAAATTTTCTTCTTTTTTATTATTATCTTCTTTTATTATATCATCTTTTTTTACATCATCTTTTTTTACATCATCTTTTTGTATATCATCTTTTTTATTTATTTCTTCTTTTTTACTTATACTTTTCTTTAAATTATCTTCTTTTTTTATATCATTTTTTTTATTTAACTTTTCTTCTTTTTTATTATTATCTTCTTTTTTATTTATACTTTTCTTTAAATTATCTTTTAGCTCTTTTTTTGAATTATTTTTTTTATTTTTTATTTTATCTTCCTTTGTTTCTTCATTTCTTTTATTTTCTTCTATATTTTCATTTTTTTCTTCTTTTTTTATTTCTTCGTTTTTTTCATTATTTTTCACTTTTTTATTATCTTTTTCATTTTCTCTTTTATCTTCCTCTTTTATTTCTTCATTTTTTATTTTAATGTCTTCTTTTTTATCATTATTTTTAATTTCTTCTTTTTTATCTTTATTTGTATGTTTTTCATTATTATTTTCCTCTAATTTAATTTCTTCTTTTTTATCTTTGTCTGTATTTTTTTCATTATTATTTTCTTCTAATTTTATTTTTTCATTTTTATCAATGTTTTTAATTTCTTCTTTTTTGTTTTTATTTGTAGTTTTTTCATTATTATTTTCTTCTAATTTAATTTCTTCTTTTTTATCTTTATCTTTATTTTTTTCACTATTATTTTCTTCTAATTTAATATCTTCATTTTTATCTTTATTTTTAATTTCTTCTTTTTTATCTTTATCTTTATGTTTTTCACTATTATTTTCTTCTAATTTAATATCTTCATTATTTTTAATTTCTTCTTTTTTGTCTTTATCTTTATTTTTTTCATTATGAATTTCTTCTAATTTTTTTTCTTCATTTTTATCTTGATTTATTTTTTCTTCTTTTTTATCTTTATCTTTATGTTTTTCACTATTATTTTCCTCTAATTTTATTTCTTCATTTTTATCATTTTTTTTAATTTCTTCTTTTTTATCTTTATCTTTATTTTTTTCATTATTGTTTTCTTCCAATTTAATTTCTTCTTTTTTATCATTGTCCGTATTTTTTTTATTATTATTTTCCTCTAATTCTATTTCTTTTATTTTATCATTATTTTTACTTTCTTCTTTTTTATCTTTATCTTTATTTTTTTCATTATTATTTTCTTCTAATTTAATTTCTTCATTTTTATCTTTATCTTTATTTTTTTCATTATTATTTTCTTCTAATTTAATTTCTTCTTTTTTATCTTTATTTATTTTTTCTTCTTTTTTATCTTTATCTTTATTTTTTTCATTATTATTTTCTTCTAATTGTATTTCTTCATTTTTATCTTTATTATTTTCCTCTAATTTTTTCTCTTCCTTTTTATCATTATTATTTTCATCTATTTTTTTTTCTTCATTTTTAATTTTATCTTCTTTTTTTATTTCATTCTTTTTACTCTTTAATTTTATTTCTTCATTTTTATCTTTTGAATCATCATCATTTTTGCTAATATTATTATCTAATTTATTATTTTTTTTGTTTTTATCATTTTCACTTTTATTTTCTTTATTTTCTCCAGAAATTAATTCTTGAATGGTTAAATTATTATTTTTAATTTCATTTAGATTTTCAATTTCTAACTCTTTCTCTTTCTTATTATTATCTTCTATATCATTAAAACCATTAAAACTATTTTTTTTATCACTAATTTCACTTATTTCTTCATCTTTAATTCCATTACTAAATTGTTTATCATTTTCTTTAAGATCCTTTTCTAATTTAATTTCATTATTTTTATTATTCATTGAATTAAAATCTTCTTTATCATTTTTATTATTATTTAAAGCATCTTCTAATTGTTTTATTCTTTCTTCATCTTCTTCTCTTTCTTCATTATTTAAATTATTTATATTTTCATTCACTGGAAGTATATTACTTATATTATCTGCATTAATTCCACTAAATTCAGTATTTAAATTTTTATTATTGTCTATTTCATTTTTGATTTCATTTGATATTTCTATTATATTATTTTTATCTATTTTATTTTTTAATTTTTCTTCTAAAATTTCTTTTTCTGTGTTTTTATTTATATTTTTATCAATTGTTTCTATTTCATTATTTTCTTTATTTTCTTCTGAAATTTCAGTAAGTTTTTTATTTTTGTCTTCTTCTCCTTTTTGTTCATTTAATTCTTCTATTTTATCTTTTTCTTTTAGTTTATCATTATAAATTTTATTTTTTAAATTATTAGATTTTAAATAATGATATAATTGCTTTTTTATTTTTCCATGATGTGTTTCAGGAAAAAATATTTGTGTATAATTACCATTTCTATTAGAAAAAACATTTAAATTATTTTCTTGAAAAGTTTCATTACTAAAAAAAGCATTTTTTAGATTAATTCTAGCTTCTTCCAAATTATTTTTATACTCTGAATAATTAGTATATTTCTCAGGAGATTTTGGAAAAGTAAATCTATTAACGGAAAATGCTTTATATTTATAATTTAAATCTTCATGTTCATTAATTTTACTATTTTCACTTTCTCTTGAATCTGAAAAATCTAAAATAAATAATTTTCTTTGATTTATATCTTCTTTTGTAATTGCATGATAAGGAGATCTTGTATATTCTGTTTTATAGTTTTTTGACATATTTATTATATTTATTATGTAAAAAATTAATTATTTTTTGTTGAGATAATATGATTATTATAATAATCATAATAATAAAAATTTAATTATCAAAATCTTTAAGATTACTTAAAAATTTAAAAATTTAAATTAATGGAAAAAAATTATTCATCCTCCTCTTATGAAGAATCAGAATTAAATGATGAAGAAAAAGAAAATATTTCAAAAAAATATTTTGAAAATGCTTTAGATACTTTTCAAAAAAAACAATTTAAAAAAACATTAACATATATAAATACAGTTCAATTAGATTTAAATAAAAATTATTATTGGAAAATTTTAATATTAAAATTAACATGTTACCAAGAAATAATAGAAAAGAAAATTTCAAGAGATTATGATAAATATAGATTATTAATAAAAGTTCAAAAATATTTTTCTTTATTTAATAAAGAAACACAAAATTTTTTTAAAGATTTAAAAGGGAATGATGATTCACCTGATTATTTAAATAAATGTGAATGTATAATATCTTTAATATTAAGGCAATGTTATAATTATTCTCAATTTTGTATTCATCAAAATTTTTTATTTGATGCAATTGCCTTTTTATCTTTAGGAGAAAGATTAATCAGAAATACATCTGAATTTTTTATTTCTCCTGAAAGTGATTATTATGCAACTTGTATATTATTATTTTTAAGTTCCTTATTTATAATTTCTGATAATTTTGGAACTGCGAAAAAATATTTAATTATATGTTTAAAATTATCTTATAAAGAATTAGAATTAAGATTAGATGTTAATAATAATTTATCTTTAGTTAATATGAATAATTTTAATGAAAGTGACCAAGAAAAAATAAATAAAATTTTTTTTAATATTTCTATTTGCTTTTATCATTTGGGTGTTTGTAAAGAAAATGAATATGAATTTCATGAAGCTTATGAAGCTTATAAACAAGCAAAATATTTTGGCCATTTAAATGAAAATGAAGCAGCAATAGATTTTGTATTATGTTTAAATAATATGGAAAAAAGAGAATATTTAAGATTACAATTAATTGAATTTTTTAAAGCTGAAGAAAAAAAATATAAAACTGATGAAAGTCCAAAAAAAGTACAAAAACCAAAGATTTGGTATGATGAAAGTTTAAAAAAATATAATAAATTAGAAGAATATATTGAAAAATTAAATTTAAGAGAAATAGATGATGATGATCCAGAATTATTAAATAAAATAAAAGGTAAAGGTTATAGTAAAAGAGTTGGTATTCCTACTAAAACTATTCATATCTTAAATTATTTAATGGATGAAAAGTTTAAAAATGTTATTGATAAAATGAAAAAAATAGATTATAATTATTTAAGTAAAAAAACAAAAGATATTATAAATAAACAAATTTTAAAAATAAAAAACGAAGAAAGAGTTAAATTGGCTAAATTACAAAAAGAAAAAGAGAATAAAATTGATAATGATAATTTAAAACTAACTAATATAAATAGTAATAATAATAGTGTTAAAGATATTAATGATATAAATAATATTATATTAGAAAATCAAGATGAAAATCAATCTTCACTTTTGAAAACAAATTTAGATTTAGGAAAAATAACAATTCAATTCAAAGAAGATAACACAAATAAAAAAATTAATCAAGATGTTCTTAAAACAGAAATTTTAGAACAAAAGAAAAAAATAAAAAAATTAAATATAAAAACAAGTGCTCATAAAAAAAATTCTTTTTCCCATAATTATTTAAATAATAATATATATATTCAAACTGCTTCAAGTCAATTTTATAATTCAACTTCTTATGAAAGTAAAGATGATATTAAAACAAATTTAATTTATCAAAGAAATAAAATTTCAAATAGAACTTCAATTATGTGTTCAAATAGGAGTAAAACTTCTTCAAAATTTGAAAATTTAAAAAAAAATAATATTGAAAAAATAAAATATGATTATTATACTTTTAGTAGGAATTTCAAAGCTAAAAAAAAATATTTAGAAAATCAATTTAATAGAGAATTAAATTTTCAGAAAAAATTATTAAAATGTAAAAGTGAAGAAAATGATTTTTATAAAAATGAAGATTTTGATGAAAGAAAAGTAAAAAATAGATGTGAAGAATTCTTTTTTAAAACTTTAAATGAAGAAAAAAAAAATTTATTGGCAAATGAAGAAGATAAAAATAAAAAAGATGAAAAAAGAAATCATTTATTTAGAATGTCTAAAATGATTGGAAGATTGTTAAAAAATAAAAAACAAACTATTATAGTTAAAGATATAAATAAAAAACAAATTGATAAATTAACAGATGAAATTCATGAAATTGATAATATTAAAGAATGTCTTTTAAGTTCTTATAAAAGAAATCTTAATAAAAAATATGAAAATAAATATGATCTCTAGTTAATTTTTTTTGGTTTTAAAAGGATAATTTTTAATTAATTTATTCTTAGATATTTTTTATTATATAAATAATTATTATGTAAATTCTATTTTCTGAATAAATCAATTTAATTTGTTAATTATTAAAAGTTTTACATATATAATTTATTTTAATTTATAAAACATTTTTTATTTGCTTTTAATTATATTTTTACTTAATAATTTTTTGAGTTATAATTGTTAAGGAATATATTGATTTATAAAATTCTTTTTCATAATTTTTTATTTTTATTATAGGGAATATAAAAAATGAATATAAAATTTAATATTTATAAATGTTTAATGAATATTTGCAAACAATTAAAATAGAAAAAATTATATTACCTATACCAATATAAAATTCCCAATATATGAAATTAAATCCTATATAACATCTTAACAATTTATAAATAATAAATTTTTTTGAAGGAGATTCAGAAGGCAATATATTCAAAGTTTATACTGAAAGAAGTAAAATAAAAAAATAAAAGTATTTTCACCTCTTTAATAAAATTTCTTTTTATAAAAAATAAAAATTTAATAAATCTCGCAGAAAATGATCATTTAAATATTAGGGAATTTATAAAAAAAGATGAAGTTAATAGTTATATTATCAATAACATATTATATAATATGATAATAAATATTGCAAAAAATTAAAATTAATAAAAGAAAAAGAAATTAAAGATAAAAAAATTAGAAGAAATTACATTCATTCTTCTAATATTATTATAACTAATTTAAAAAGAAAGAATACTTTTAGAATAAGGAAATTGCCTTTTAATATTAATTAAAGAAATTTTATATGAATATAATAATGAAAGTGGAATGAGATATTATTATATGAAAAAAATCAATTGTTACTACAATTAAATTAAATTTAGAAATATTACTTGAAATTACTTTTAATATTTTTAATTAATGAATTACAAAAAGAAAAAAAGGTGACAGTTAGAAACAAAATGATTATAATTTTTACTAAAGCATATTTTATTAATTAAAAAGTAAAAATATAAAACCTCATTTCCATACAAAATTTTTCATTTGGGAGTTATTATGACAAGAATAAAGGAAAAGATACTGTTGAATTATTCCTGAACCTATTTTATTAACTTAATTAACTTCAAGATTATCTATTGTGTAAGTTTTTTTCAATGAAATATTTTCTGTGATTTGTAATTGAAAATTAATTGTTTTATTTGAGGTAAAAGCTATTAATATGAGAAAATGTTTTTAATACTTAAAAGAAATAAAATCAAATTATTTTCAAATTATCATTCTGAAATTTTATTAAGTTTAAGGTTTCAAATAAATTAAAATAAAAAACGGGAACAATTTAATTTAAATATTTTAAATTAATTATAATTATAATAATTCAAAAAAAAATGGATTGTTGTCAACAAGTAATTATTCCATCAGAAAAATTAAAAAAATTAAACAATATATTAAAAATAATATGTATAATAAACATAATTCTTCCAATAATAAATGGAATAATATTAGAAAAAATTCCTAACTCTTCTTTTGGAATTTTAATAAGTACATTCTTTTTACTTTTTGCAATAACATCAGGATTTTATTTATATATTGTTTTGTACATTTTTTTCACATTAATAGATTCAGTTTATTATTTCATATATTTAGGAGGATTTATTCAAATGGTAATACAAAATAAAACAATTGATTACAAAAAATTAATTCTATATCCTATCAATGTTATATTTTATATATTTGCTATTTTTGTTTCTTTTCAAAGTTATAAAGAAATGAAAGGTATATTATTAGAAGGAGGAGTTGTTCAAAATCAAAATGATACGGAACAAGGATTAAATCCAAATTATAATGACAATACTAATACTAATAATAATACTAATACTAATACTAATACTAATAATCGTTTTGTTCCTTTCTCTGGAAGAGGAGTTGTTGTTGGTGGAAATTGAAATAATATTATATTTTTTTAATTTTATACAATTAATTTTCTTTTAATTTGTTTTCTATTATTTTTTTGTTTTTTTTTATTCAATTTCTTTTTGAGAAATAATAATTATAAAAAATAAAAATAAGAAGATTATATTATTATTTTTCAAGTTCTTATATTGTTTTTTTTTCAAAAAAAAATAAAAAACTCAAACTATATCTTTTAAAAATTAATTCATTCAAAAGAAAATGATATTATTAATTAAAAATTAAATATATTTAATTTAATTTTATTACTTCCTGAGTTAAAAAATTTTAATTGTTTTTAATTATAATATTATTCACTCATATTTTTAATGTATTTTTCCTATCTTAAAAGGATAAAGGAAAAATATTTATATTTTAATTATTTTGGGAAAATAATTGAATTTTTAAAAATAAAAAATGGGACAAGAAAATAGCACTTGTTGTTGTAAAGGGAAAGAAAAAAATGAAATGGAATTTGATAATATAAATAGAATCATAGAAAATTATGATAATTTAGAAAGTATTCAATCTCCAATTGAAAGTGTTAATAATATTAAAAATTTAAAAAATTATGTTAATACAAAAAATACTTCTTCGTTAGTAAAAGATGATACTAGTTTAAGTGTTAAAGATGAAGATGATAAAATATTAAAAACAATAAAAAAACAAACTAAAATATTATCTTTAAGAAAAAAAAACCCTGAAAATAATAATTCTTTATTTAATATCAAGAATAATAAACAAAAAATATTAAATAATATAAATTTTAATTTATTAGAAAATGAAAAGAAAAATGATAAAGAAGAAGAAATAATAGAAATAGAAGATGAAAAAGAAGAAAATAAAGAAGAAGAAAAAGAAAGAAATAAAAATAAATCTTTCAAAAAAAAAAAATCAATAAAAAATGAAATTTCAACTCATAAAGTATGTTCATCATTTGCTACAAACAGAAAAGGCACATTAAATAATGTTTTCATAACATCAATTCAATCACTATATCGTGGTTTTATTTTTCGAAAAAATATATTTCCTAAAAAGAAAATACAATTAGAAAAAGAATTGATAACTAAAATAAAAGAATTATATAATGAATATTTAACAGATAATTTAATTAAACAAGAAAATATGTTAGGAATATCTCACACAGAAGATCCATATAAACAACTTCTACAAATAAAAAATGAAATAAAAAAACACTCAAAGAATTTATTTACAAAATTAAAAATATTAAAATATAATGAAATAGATTCTTTTTATATAGGGGAAATAAATATGAAAAATAAATTAAATGGAAGAGGAATATTAACTTTAAAAGAAGGAACAAAATATAATGGATATTTCATAGAAAATAATTTTACAGGAGAAGGAACATTAATAAATAAAGATGGAGTATTTTTTAAGGGAAATTTTATAAATAATTATTTAGAAGGAAAAGGCATATCAAAAACATTAAATGGAATAATATATGAAGGAAATTTTATAAAAGGAAAAAAAAATGGTTTTGGAAAAGAAGAAAATAATGAATATATATATGAAGGAGAATTTAAAAATGATTTGAAAAATGGAAAAGGAAAATTAAAATATAAATTATTAAATGAATCATATGAAGGTTCATTTGATGATAATAATATAACAGGAGAAGGGAAATATATTTGGAATAATGGAGAATCATATAAAGGAACTTTTTTAAATGGAAAAATGGATGGTAGTGGGAAATATATTTGGCCTGATGGAGGTTATTATGAAGGTGATTATGTTGATAATGTTAAAGAAGGAAAAGGAAAATTTAAATGGGCTAATGGGAAAATATTTGAAGGTAATTTTAAAAATGGAATGCCAAATGGAATTGGGATTTTAACTATTAAAGATATTCATTATAAAGTTAATTTTATTAATGGAAAAGTTAAAGGAAAAATTATTGAAGTTGAAAAGGGAGATAATTATAAAAAATGGAAAATTAATGATGAAGATTTTAATGATTATAATAATAATGTTTATAATAAAAATGAAGAAGATGATGAAGAAGAAGAAAATGAAGATGAAGAAAATGAAAGTTTATTTGATGAAGAATCTAAAAATAATAATAGTTTAAATAAAGATAATTCAATTAAGGAGTTTAATAAAAAGAAATTTGAAAAGCAAAAAAGTAAAAAATTTGAATCTGATGAAGATGATATAGGTTTTACTAAAAATAAAAAAAATAAAAAGGAAAAAGAAAAAGAAAAACCCAAAGCTAAGAATAAAGAAAGCTCTGACGAAAAAAGTAAAAAGTTTAAAAAATTAAAATTAAAAAGGGAAGACCAATTTATGTGAAATAATATTTAAGTGTAAAACTTATTTATATATTTAATTATTTTAGAATTGTATTATAGAAAAATAAAACATTTATTTCTTTATTTGTTATTTTTACAAATAAAATTTATTGATAATTTTTCTATTTAATTAGGAATCGAACTTAATTTTTAGAAAAATTTTATTTTTCAAATTTAAAAATCTGTATAAAAATTTATACTTAATTTTTTTATTTACATTTTTATATTTTATATTTCTAATTTAATTAATAACTTAATTTGATAAAATTTTTTCTCATTTATATTATGTTCTTTAATATATTGAATTATGTAATCAGTTTACTTTTTTCCTAAATTATCTTGTGAATAGCTTTTACTTAAATTAAAATCTACTTCCTTAGAAATTTTTCAGTTTTTTATAATCATGAATATTTTAATTCTTCATAGTGATTATTATCTTTTTTTTTATTATAAATGATTATATAATATTTCTCTGAATTAATTGTGTTCAAATTGTCATTTAATGTTGTTAGGTGATTGATTCGTTTTACTTCATTAACATTAAGATATTTTTTTAATTCTTCTATTTCATATGATAAATATTTTCTTATATTTAATTTGATTATTTTGTCTGATTCAATCAGATTTTTTTAATGAAGATGAGAATTGTTTTATTTTTATATAAGTTTTCCATTTTCTATTTATTTTATTAATTATTATTTTAAATAAAATCAATTATTTAATAGAAATAAAAAAAGTAATTTCTTCTTTCATTTAATATTCTTAAATAAATTAATTTTTTTTGAAAAAAATTTGTCTAATTTTTATTCATATTAAATCAATATAGAAAACATTACATTTTTTAAAAAAAAGAATTTATAATAAATAAATAATTGTTATTGTTTCAATTGATCATAATTAATTTCCCAAATTTTAATAGTTTTATCCCAAGAAAATGTAATAATTTTCTCATCATTAATTCTAGAAATTCCATTTATTGTATCATTATGTGCATTTTCTTCAATATATAAACAATTAAAATCACTTAATGAATAAATTTTAATGTTATTACTCATTCCTCCTGTAAAAATAATATTTTTATCTTTAATAATTAAAACACAATAACATCTAAATATATTATCAACTTCTAAAACAATTTGTTTTTTTTTTAAACTAATAATTTTCATGATATGATCGTTTCCTCCTCCAACAATAATTCTATCATTATCAATTCTATTTAAAGAATTTGAACTTAAAGAAATTGCATTTTTAATTTTTATAATTAAATTATATATATTTAAATCCCAAATATATGTTCCATCCCATCCAGCAGAAATAATATAATTATAATCTTCAAGTAATAATATGGCATTTACAAACACAGTATGATTTAAAGTGTTTAAACAAATATAATTTTTATCTCTTTTCTCCCAAATTTTAATAGTTTTATCCATTGAACAAGAATAAATATTTCCTTTTGAGTTATATATTATTTTATATATTGTTTTAGAATGTGCTTTTAATATTGTTTCTTTGAGTTCGAATAAATTATTATTATTTCTTTCCCATAATTTAATGGAATTATCAAAAGAACATGTTGAAAAATTATTTTCATCTTTAACACTTACATAATAAATACTATCATCATGAGCATTATTTATTGATTGAATTAATTTATTGTTTTTATTAAATATTTTTATTGATTTATCCCAAGAAATAGAAACATAATTTCCAGATGGAAAAGATGAAACTTGAAAAACTGAATCTGAGTGTTCTGATAATGTTATTATATTATTCATTAATTTATTTTTATCTTTTGATTTTTCTTCTTCTTTTTCTTCTTTTGTATTTAAATGTAAAATATCTTGCTTTAATAAATCTATTGATTCTTGTAAATTCCTATTATCTGTTTTTAATATATTTATTATGTTTAGAAATTTCTCGTTTTTCTCTTTTAAAATTTTATTTTCTTCTTCTAATTTTTTCACTCTTTCTTCAATACTATTTACTTTTTCAATTAATATTTTGATACTATCGTTATTATTATTTGAATTAATATTTGGTTCATTTTTCATTTTAATAAATAATTATTTTTATTTTTAAAAATTAAAAATAAAAGATAAAATAAATCAAAACAATGATATTTTATTTTATAATAAATAATATATAAAAAATATTTTTAATATATATTTATCTCCTTAAATGAAAGAAAGAATCATTAAATTGATTAAATTAAATTTGTAATAGAGAATATGAATTAAATAACAATGATTTTACAATCAGAAAATCAATTATTTGTTGAACACAATTAAATAAAGATAATAAACTTATTAAAGTTAATTATAAAAGAATATGTGAATTGAAAAACATTAATATAACAATATTATGTGATTTAAAATTATTTGAAAGATTTCTTTCTGATATATATTTTTAGGCAATCATTATTTTACTTTTTCTATTTCTAATTAATATAAGAAATGGAGTTAATATTGAAATGAAAGATTAAATAAATTTCAAAGTGATTTATGGAAATAATGTTTTATATCATTTTAATATGACAGATAAATTGAAAAATATCCTCATATTCTCTTTTATTTAATTATTTTAAAACATTTTTTATTTTTATTCTTAATTTTAATTTTAAATAATTAATATATATATCTTATTTGATTAAAATATATTTATATTTTATTATTAAGAAGAAAAAAATATAAAGAATCTGTTTAAATATTGAAAAAAAAAAGAAGAAAGTGATTTTATGATAAATAATAGAAATTTAATTAGTTATAAATATTGATGATTCAATGAGTTTAAGTTTATTAATTCAAAAAATAAAAAGGAAAAGATTAAATATTAAAAATTTTTGGGTAAAATAATATTGTTTGAAAATGGAAATTCTAAAAAAAAAAAATAGTTTAAATTTTATCGGTATAATATTTTTAAATGATTGTCTAAAAAATTTGTTTGTTCTTTTATATTATTCATTTATTATTTTTTAATTCATTTTTAAGAAATAATAAGAAAAAAAGAATAATTTCAAATTCTACTTAACTATTTTAATAATTTTTTCATTAAATGGAAGAAAATAAAAATAAAGAAAACTTTAGTTTTGATTCAATGATTTATTCACATTATAATGAAGGTCTAAAACTAGTTTTTGGTGAAAAATTAAAAGAATATTATGTTAATAACTTCCGACAAAACAAACCTTTTAAAGAAAAAAAAACTAGTCTAAATACATTAAAAGACCCAGGTCTGCCTGATCGAAATGAAAAAATATATTCAATGATGAAAAACTATATAGAAAACACTTCACCCACTAATCACAAAGAAGAATTTGAAAAAGTACTTTCAACATGTAAAGACCTAAAAATATCGGTTTCTTCAATTGAAAAATTTTTGATTGAAAAAATTTATGTCCCTCTAATTTTTTCTTTTTATTTAATTAAAGAAAATTATTCAGAAGAGAAATCATTAATTACTCGTCCTACTTACAATATTAAAAATGAAAATGAATATGCAGAATATGAAAAATTGTTTTCTGAATATAATTGTGATATATATCAAATACTTAATTATGAATTATTTAATGGAAATTTAGAAAATCAAAAATTCTTATATTATCAAATAGCTAAGGTAAATGAAAAAGATGTAAAACCAGAAGAAATATCAAATTTAATTATCCTTTATAGGTATTATAAATTAAGTTTGTTTTCTGAATTAAAAAACCCTAAATATAATTTTCTACATGATTATATAAATAAAATAAAAAAACTTAAAAATGAAATTTATGATGCTTATTTGAATGAAAATAACAAATTTAAATATAATATATATCAATCAACAAAAAATAAATATATAAGATTAATAGAAAAATTTTATGAAGATTTTGAAAATTCTGTTAAGGAAAATACTGAGAAAGAAATACAAGGTTGGAAAAGAACATTTGCTCAAAAAAAAAATTTTTTTAAGGATTTAAAAATTTCAGATAATGATTTATTAAAATTAAATGATTATTCTTATACAAAATATTTGAATTTTATTGATTGTACAATATTAATAAAAAATTATACAAAAAATTCTTCTTTTTATAATAATTTATGCAAATTTCTATTATTTATTTGTAATCATGGAATTTTTCCAATTGGAAATGTAGTTAATTCATATATGTTATTATGTGATATTATTCATTTACAAAAATATAATATGAATTTGAAATTTTTATTTGAAATCTTAAATACAATCAAAGTTAATATTTACCACAACGGAATTATTTCTAGAATTTTTACTATTCCTTTAGTTCAATTAAAAATTTTTATTGTTTGTCATGATATTTGGGATATTTTAATAGAGAGGAAATTTATTTTTAATCATATTGCTTTTTATACAATTAAAGATATTTTTGAAGGAATAACTATAAAACCTTATTTTAGAAGAAATTTAAAATATTTTGAGGATTTAAACTTTTTATACTATTTTTATGTTTTTAAAAAAGGTATTAAACAATTAATTTGGAATAAGAATACACTTTCTGCAATGAAATATTTTTCTATTGTTTCAAAAAAAGGAATTTATAATGATTTAAATATAAAAGCAAATGAATATTTAAAATTTTGTAAATTGAAAAGTGGATTTAATGTTGAAGAAACTATTGAATCAGAAAAAAAAAAAGAAATATAATATTTTTTGAGAAAGAAATAACATTAATTTTTATAATTTTATTTTCCCATAAAATTATTAATTTTTCATTAAAATATTTTTTATATTTTAAAGATAACTATTATCAGGTTAATAAAATTATTTGATTCAAAAGAAATTTCTTGAAATATATAAAATGGAATAAATAAATATTATAAAGAAATAGTAAGTATTATAATTATATATTATTTAAAATAATATATTAATTATATCATATATTTAGTTTATTCTTTTAGATTTTTAATCAAAAATTTCTTTTCATAAATTTAATAATTATAAAGTATGAAGTAATTATTTTTTGAATTTTTTTAAGGAATTTTAAATTTATTTTTTGAAATTAGTTGTATTTTTCTTTTATTATATTGTTAAACCTTTTATTTTATTTTTTTTAAATAAAATATTCAATTTATTAATCAAATGTGTTTATTTATAATTGAAATTATTTTCTTATTTTTAAAATTTCATTCAAAAGGAATTTTTTAATTCTTCTTTTAAATTCTAATTATTTTTATAGTATTGAAAAAGATAAATAGATTAAATTTTTATTTTATTAAATAATCTTTAAATTTAGTTATCATCGTTGTTAAACTTTTTCCCATTTTTTATTCTGTTAAATAATATAACAATATTTTGAAGTATATCAAAAGTTTTGTTTTTTGATTAAAAATATAAAAATAAATAATAAATTTTATATTTAAATAATTATAATATTTATTTATACTTTTTAAACTCTTTTTTACATTATTTTATATTTATTTAAACAAATAAAAACCACTTTTATCATATTTTATCTCTACACAAATAAAAAATTGCTTTTTAAAAAAATACAAATTTAACAATTTATTTTTTTAATCTTTTGGTTGAAGGATAATCTCGAATAAATGGAAGAGACATTTTTGTAGAACGGAAAGAATTTTTATTAATATATAATTCTTTAGTTGATTGATTATTCTTTAATTTAATTTGTTTTTCTTTTTTTTCTTTTTTTTCTTCTTTTTCTTTTTTTGAAACATTAGAAAAAAAATTTACCCAATTACTATGCTTTTTATATAAATTATTATTTTTTTCATTTTCTTCGCTAAAAAAAAATTTTGATTGGATTTTAGGAAGACTATAATCTTGAGATAATATTTTTTTATGCATTTTTGATAAATCAATTAAATTTTCATTTTCATTTTTTTTTTCTTTTTCTTTTAAACATTCAATTTTTAAAATAGAATCTCTCTTTTTAAAATTACTTTTTAATTCATTTAATTCAGTATTTCTATTAGAAGATAAATTATAATATGAATTATAATTAAAATTATCATTTGAATTAATATTATTTGAATTATTATTTGTATTATTGGTATCACTATTCCATTTTTTTAAATGTAATTTTAAATTTCTACTTATATTATGACTATTTCCTTCAAATGTTAAAGGTTCTAAAGAATAATCAATTGTTCTTAAAAAAAGAAATTTTATTTTTTGATAACATTCATTAAAATTATTATCATTTTTAAAATTAAATCTTTTTAAAATTATTTGCATTTTATTTTGATTAAATTCATACATTTTTCTAACTAATCTAACTATACTCATTGAAATAACTTCATTATTATATTCTAAAGCAATTTTATTTAAAGAAACTTTTTTTGTCACATCTTTAAAAGTTTTAATTATTTGATTTATTTCTTTTTCTTCTCCTCTATAAATTATTCCTATTAAATTCATACATTTAATATAATCATTTATGGTTGGAATATTTAAATTATATTTTAATTTTTGTAAAATATTAATTTCTTCATTATAAATGTCTTCTGAAGTTATTTCAATATAATATTTTTTACAAAATTTACAAATATCTTTATATTTAAATGTTTTTGTATTATTTTCTGAAAATTTATATGCTATTATTATACTTGTTATTATATTTATATTAAATTCTTTTTTTGGTATATCATGTAAAGTTTTTAATAAAGTATCACAATATAATAAAGATAAATATAATACGTGTTCTGAAAAATTATATTTTTTTCCTATTTTTTCAATTATTTCTATTATATATTGTCTTCTTTGAATATACCATTCTGTTGGTAAAGATATTTTTTTCTGAGTTTTTTTTATGAAATTTTCATATATTAGTGCATTATTTATTTCATAATGTTTATTTCTTATTTTATAAGAATTTTTCAATGAAATTAATTTATTATTTTGAAGATTTAATTTTAAATTTTTCTTTATTGGAATATTAAAATCTTTGTTTAAGTGTAATTTCAGCTCTTTTTTTACATTCATTTTGTTTCGAATTTTATAATTATTTTATTATATTATAAAATAAATTAAATATATTTAATAATCTCCTTCTTCTTCTTCAATTAAATCATTCCTAAATATATTCTTTATTAATAAACTGAGTTTTTTTCAATATTTTCATAATTAAATATATAAAGAATTTATCAATTTAAAATTAATAATAAAAATAAAAATATAAATTTTATTTTAAATATAAAAAAGTAACTTTGATAATTAATTTCTTGAATATTAAGAAAAGTAATAAAGTTATGGTATATATTATAAAATAATTTTTATATTATTTTTAGAAAAAAAGTTTTTAAAAATTTAACACTATTAATTATACTTTTATTTAAAAATCATTTTTTATTAATTAAAAATTAAAAATAATATAAAATAAGAAAATTTAAAAATACCATTTTAACTCAATTAGATATTTTATGAGTTCCTCTTTTCATAATAAGTGAAAAGGTTGATTTTCCAAATAAAAACATATTCATAACATTATTTTTAATGAAATGATTATCATAAAAAAAAATTAAAATAAATGATTTATTGTGATATAAATTTATTTAATAGAAACAAATTATTTTTTTAAATAATTTGATATATATTTTTATTTTATTTGAATATAATTATTTTCACATCTTAGCACGCAAAAAAACCTCTCTTATTATTTTTGAATTCAATTATTGAATTTTTTTATTTGATGTTTTTAATACTAAAAAAAATTCTTTTTTATTGAATAACATTTTAATTAAATCTAAATTGGTTTTGATTTTCATATTAAATTAAAATTTTTTAATCATTTAAATCAGATAACTTATTTTTTTTTTTGTAAATATTTTATGTTAAAATAATAATTATATTGGAAAATAATTATAAGAAGAAATTTTTTATTCTATTTTAAATAAATCTACTATCATTTTTTTAGGTATAATTGTCTAATTGATTAATTGAGTAAAACATTAAATTAGAGTTTATTTAAAAAATTTAAATTTGGGTTTAAGTGTTTATTCTTAATTAATTTCAATATTACAAATAATTTTAAATTAATAATATTATTAAAAGAAATTAATGATGGATGACGATGAAGAATACAAAGGAATATTTTATGATAAAGAAGAAGAACAAAAATTTTATGAAGGAGGAGCTCATTTTTCATATATAGAATTATATAATGTATTAGAAAAATTTTCGAAAATAAAAAATGAAGAAAAAAAAATAAAAGAAAAGGTTTTTAATTATAATAATAAAAGAAAATCAAGAAATATTATAATAGAAAAAGATAATTCGAATTTTGAAAAAGTTATAATAAAGAAAGAAGAAGAAAAAAATTGTGAAAAAACAGTTCCAACAAATAAAAATATAAATGAAAATAATAATAATCATTTAATTAATAAAAAAAAGCCTTTAAAAATTTCTTCATTTACAATTATTGAAAAAAAAATTCAAAGAGTATTAAATAATAATATTTCAAATAAAGAAAAAAAAATTTCTCCTGAGAAAATAAAAATAATAAATGAAAGAGCAATAAGTACAAAAAATTCAAATAATAAAAAAAAAACTAATAATAATGTTAATATTATAAATAATTCAAATTTAAAAATAAAAGAAAGAAATGGAAGCTTAGAAAATAAAAAGAATGTAAATTATAAAAATATTGAAAAACAAAAATTAAGTTTTTCTTATCAAAATTTAAATAAAATTTCTTCTCCTTCAAATACAAATCATATTTTATCAAGAGTTAAAAATAATAAAAACACTAAAAGCCCAAACAATATTTTTATAAATGAAAAAAATAAAGTTTTAAATTCAAGTAATAATAATGAAAATATTCATAATACAACAATAAAAAATAGTTCAAAAACAAAAAATGTAATTTCTTTAATTAAAGAACAAGAACAAAAATCTCAATTAAATTTAAAAGAAAAAAATATATATAAAGAATTAAACAATAATAATAATAAAAGTCGGAATTTAAATTCGGAGAATATAAATAAAAAAAAAATAGGAGATGAACATTTAGAAAAAAATAATTTAGAAGAAAATAAATGTTATAAAACATTTCATAATAATGAACAAATAATAAATAATACAAAAACAAATAAAAATAATCTTAAAAATTCAAAAGATAAACCTCATTCAACAGAGAAACCAATAAATTCAGAAATAATAATAAATAATAATAATTCAAAAAAAATAACAATAAATAGTAATAATTCAATATTTCATTATCCTAAAAATATAAATAATACAAAATATAAAAATTATCCTTTTTCATCAAGACCAAAAAAAACAAATATAAATAATATTAAATCATTAGAAATATCTTTAAAGAATGGAGTTAAATCAACTTATAATTTAAATAATCGAGTGAGTAGAAATGGGACTAATCCTAATAAAACTTCAATTCATAATATAATTAATGGAAAAAGAAAAAATTCTATTTGTAATACTTTAAGTGGTAATAATAATAAGAAAAGTTTAAATGGGAATAATAATATTAAAAGTAATTCTAAAGAAAAAAGAATTGTTAATAATAATAATTTTGTTAATTGTAATTGTAAAAAAATAAAAAGTATTTCTTGTAATTCTATTGGAAATAAAAATAATTTAATTTTGAATAAAATGATAATTAATCAAGAAAAAAAAAAATGAATTACAATTTATTTGTAAATTGTATTTATTTAATTATCAAAAGAAAAAATTATTTTATCAATTATTTCCAATTAAAAAATATAAATAAATAAAATTAATATATTGAAAAACTTAAAATAAAAAATTCTTCATTTTAAATAAATTTTGCATGATTAATTGTTTTTTAGAAATCTTTATTATAATTTAACACATGAATTTATTCTGTTTATAAAAATAATTTTTCTAATATTTAATAAATAATTCAATTAAATGAAAAAAAGAAAAAAAAACAAATTTCAAAAAAACAATTAAAAAAAATTAAAAAAATGAAAAAACCAGAAAACTCATCTTCAAAAATGTATCAAACCTTGAAAAAATTAGACACTTACAATAGAGAAAAACCATATTTAAAAGATTTGAAAATAAAAAAACACAGTTCTTCATTAATTACAAATTCATATAATAATATAAAAAAAAATAATTCAAATAATGAAAAAAATCAAATAAATATACATAAACAAGCATTACAAACTTTATCAGATGCAGCTTTAAATATGAAAAACTTATTAAGTGATTTTTTAATTAATGTTGATCCAGAAGATAAAAAAATTTATCATATTGAAGATGAATTAAAAAGAATAAAAAAGAAAAAAGATAATAATTTCAATTTATTTTTTTTAAATAAATCTGATAGTGACGATAATAATTTTTATAATAAAGAAAAAAAAAATAATAATAATGAGAAAGAAGATAATATTAATTTTAATGGAAAAAAATTTAATGGGAAAAAAAAATATAAAAACTTTATTTTTGACGATGAAAATGATATTGATGATAGTTTAATAGGAAAATTTAAAAGTGTAAAATTAAAAAAAAAATTAACTCAAAATTCATTAAAAAATGAAAGTAATAATATTAGAAAAAAATTAACTAGAAATTCTGTTTTTAACGAGAATGATTTAAAAAAAAAAACATGTTATAGAAAATATTCTGATTTATCATTAACAAAGAATAAAAAAACAAGTAGAGTAAAATTTAGTGATATGAATCTTAAAAGTTTAGATAATAATTTTAATTATTTAGATTTTAAGGATTTAAAATTAAAAAAAAAATTAACAGAAAATTCAATTAATAAAATTTTAAATGATTCATCTTCTTTAATAGATGATCAAGAAGAAGAAAATTCAGAAAAAAAAAACAGATTAAATGAATTAAGAAAAAAATTAAAAAAAGATAAAAATAAAATTTATAAAAAAAGAAATTCTTTAGTTTCATTTCCTTTAAAATCAAGTTTAATAGAAAAAAAAACAATAAAATCAAATGAAGATGTAAATTTAAGTATTCATTACAATGATAAATCTGATATAAGAAATTATATTCCTTTAAGTAAAAAAAATTATAAAAAATTTAATAATATATGTGAAAATATAAAAAAAAGTTTTATTTCATCTTCAAAAGAAAATGAAAATTTAAGAGAAAAATTAAATTTAGAAGAAATGAAAGAAAATAAAAAATCAATTGAACCTTTAAAAAATAAAATATTAAATTTAGAACATGAAAAAAAATATAAAAAAGAAGAAGAAAATGAATTAAAAAATTCAATTAATTCAATTTCAAATTTTTCTGATCCAGATGTTATTTACAAAGAAATTCATTTTAGAAGATTAATTAAACAAAATAAATTAGTTTATGATTCTTTTTCAGATGAAGAAGAATTAGATGAAATTGAAGGAGAATTTTTTTTTGAGCCAAATGGGAATTTTATTTTTTTTCATGATATGATTTTATTATTTTTAAGTATTTACGCTATTATTTTCCCTCCTTTACATTTTTCTTTTCATTTTAATGATGATATTAATTTCTTTAGTTTTAATATAATTATGGAATTTATTATTGATATATTTTTTTTTTCTGATTTTTTTTTAGGATTTTTTACTGGTTTTTTAGATTTTGAAGAACAATTAATTTCAAATAATAAATCTATTATAATTAATTATTTAAAAACTTGGTTTTTTACAGATTTAATAAGTGGAATTCCTATAAATTCATTTTTTATATTTTTAATTAATGGAAAAAAAAATAAAATTATATTATCTTATATAACATATAATTGGCAAATTCTTCAATTATTACGTTTTTTACGTTTATTTAAATTATTCAAAACTTTCACTCATAATTCTTTTACTGATTATATATTGAATAAAATCAATTCAATAGATATTTTAGTAAAATGGTTTACATTATACATATCATTATTTATATTTTTTGCAAGTGTTCATTTACTCTCATGTATATTTATTTATTTATCTCAATTAGATTTCCCTAATTGGATATATACAAATGGGTTTGAATTAAATGATAAATTTGGTATTTATATTACTTCATTATATTATATTGCTGCCACTGTTTTTACAATTGGATACGGTGATATTGTTTCAATCTCAATTTATGAAAGATTTTTTAATTTAATTTTATTAGTTGTTGGAATTATGATTTATTCATTTGCTGTATCTGCTTTAAGTAATTATGTTCAAAGTGTTGATTGTAAAACTCAAGATTATATTAATAAAATGTCTATTTTAAAACAAATAAGAGTTTCTCATGAAAAAATGCCTCAAAGTTTATTTGATAAAATCAGTAAGTTTTTATTATATAGATTAAATAATGAAACTAAAGAAAAAAATGAAATTGTTGATAATTTACCTGTAGTTTTGAGGAATAATTTAATTATTGAAATGTATAAAAATATAATTGATAATTTTATATTTTTTAAATCTTTCGAAAATACAGATTTTATTATAAGAGTACTTTTAGCTTTTAAACCTTTTCAAGCTTCAAAAAATGAAAGATTAGTTAATGATGGAGATTATTTAGAAGAAATTTTTTTTGTGAAAAGAGGTAAACTTGCTTTAGAAATTCCATTACCAGTAATAATAAAAGATGAAACATTAAAGAAAATAGAAACAATAAAAAGAACAAGAGAATCAATAAAATTTGGTTTTAAAAAATCAATGATTCCTATAAATCCAATTAATAGAATTTCTTCAATTCCAAATTATATAGAAACTCAAACTTTTAATGATTCAAAAATAGATAAAGAATTGAAAAAATTAGAAAAAGAAATTAGACCTCAACAACAATATATTAAAATTATTGAAATAAGGAGAAATGAACATTTTGGAGATATTTTAATGTTTTTAAATAAGAGAAGTCCTTTAAGTGTTAAAGTTAAAAGTAAAGTTTGTGAATTATTTTTATTAAAAAAAACTGATGCTGTTGAAATTTCAATGTCTTTTCCAAAGATATGGAGAAAAATAATAAAAAAAAGTTTATTTAATATGGGACAAATAGAAATATTAATTAAGAAAACTTTGAAATTTTTTTTTATTCATAATGAAGGAATTAATAATAAAGGTTCAATTAAAGAAAATTATTTTAGAAGAATTCCTTCTATGAATAATAAATTGTATAATATCAATGCTAATAATTTATTAAATTCTTTAAAAAATAATTCTGAAGAAAATTATGAATTACAAAGTATTCCTTCTGATGAAAATGAAGAAATGAAAGAAGAAGAAAGTGAAGAAGAAGAAGAAATTATTTCTGAAGAAGAAGACAATAATATTCATAATAATGAAAATAAAAAAAAAAAGTCAACTAATATAGATACTGTTATTGATGAAGTTGATGAAAATATAAGTGAAGATAGTAAAAGTAAAAAAACATATAATAATATTTCTGAGTTAAATAGTGATGATAGTGATTATTCAAAAAGTAAAACAGAAACTTCAAAATACAGTATTAATTCTAAAAAAAGTAATAAAACATTAATTTATGATATGAGAAATGATTTAATTTTTGATTTAAGTGATTCTTTTTATGAAAAAGATAAAGGAAGTTTAATTTCTTCAGATAATAAAATTTATATGTATTCCAATGAAGACATTAATAATGAAGAAATACCTTTTGAAGATGATATTTTAATTAAAAACAATGAAAGCTCAATTAATTTATTCCCTAATTCACTTTTAAAACATTCTTCTTTGAATTTGTCTAATTATAATGTTATTGTAGATGGAAATACTAAAAAAAAAAAAAATAACGATAATTTACTTATTTTATTAAATAAATCAAATAGCAATAAAACAGAAGCAAATACCAATTCAAATCAAAATAATATTAATTATAATAATTCAAATAATAATAATATTAATTATAATAATGCAAATAATAATCACCTCAATAATAATAATAATAATAAGAATAACAATGGAAATAATAATAATAAAAATAATAATAATAATAACCTCAATGATAATAATAATAATAATGCAAATAATAGTAACTTAAATTACAAATCATCATATAATTCAATTTTAGTAGAAAACCAATCAAACTGTAACATTCATTTAAAACCAAAAAAAATAAATTTAAAAAATGTTTCAAGTTTATTTGAAAAAGAAAACCCATTATCAGATAATCAAAATATTCCTCGAACACATTCTTTACCAATTAACAATAAAAACGTTTTTTTACAAAATAAATTAACAAAAACAAAAAGTTTTTTAAAAGGAAATATAGATAATTTACTTTTAGAAAGTAGATTATTAAATTCAAAGAAAAGATTAAGTAAATTAATGTTTCAAAAGGAGAAAAACAATGAGAATCAAATTTCAATTTCAAATACAATGAAAAAAGAAAATGGTAAAGAAAGTTCAATTATTGATTTAGTTCAATCAATTGGTAATATTGAACTTCCTAAAAGAAGAAGAACAACAGTAAAATATATTTATAAAAACCAATTTGGGAAAACAAATACTTTAAAAAGTGAAAAATTAAATTTGAATCATTCTCCTTCTATTGAAAAGAGAAATAATAATAATAATATGTTAGATTTAATTAGTGAAAATATTGAAAAAAATTCTTTAAATTTAAATAATCCACAATTTTTTTATTCCTCTTATTTTTCTTCTGTTATGAATAAAACTGATAAAAGAAAAACCGATGTTACTCAAAGATTAAAAAATATTGCTAAGATTATTGAAAATAATTGTAAAAAAAGATATTCTGAAGATAATAAAAATGAAAAAAAATAATTAATTTAATATTTATATTTTTCTTGTATAATAGTTATTTGAATATTTTGGTTTCATAATAAATAGTTAAATATAATATTTTATATATATTTTAAATAAATGTATTTTTGTTATTTAAAACAAATTAATATTAATTCATAAAAAAATTAATTTAGAAAATCACTTTTTTAAAAATCTTAACAATGGTAAAATAGAAATTTTAAATTTAATTTGTAAAGTGAAAAATATATTTAATAACTTATTATTTTTTGTTTTTCATAATTAATAAATATATTTTCAATTAAAAATATAATTTTTATATTTCAGGAATTTTTTCCATTTCATAAATTAATTTTTTTAAAAAAAAGTTTTTAGTTTTTTTGTCTAAATTTAAACAATGAAATATTAAAATTTCACTATAAATTAAACATCCAAAAAAAGAAATAATTCCAATTGAAATTTCTGAAATTATAAAATTAAATTTTAAATTAAAAATAGGCAATAATAAATAATAAACATACAAAGATAAACCAAAATGAGTTGGTCTTAAATTTTGAATAATTTTACATTTTGTAAAAGTATAAATTACACATGCTAAAAAATAAATGAATAATAATATAATATCAAGGGTTGAATTTGGAATAGTTAATCTTTTTTTATCTAAAAAACCAAAAAATAAAAGAGAAGAAATTTTCGAAATCCCTTCAAAAAAAATTATTAAAAATATACTCATAAAAAAAGATGTATTTAAAATTTTGAAAATAAAAAGAGCAAAAGTAGCAGTATAATTTTTATAAAAATAAATATGAAAAATTAAAAATGTATTTAATATATTTTTTGAATTTAAAATTTCAAAAACAACAATAAAGATAGAAACCAATAAAAATATAATTAAAGTCAATATATAATGAGGATAATATATTTTTGTATAAAAAAATATATCTATTATTAATAATAAAAGATTATAAATTGTAAATTCACTAAGACTAGGTATACGATTTTTATACTTTTTTATTGAGTTTGAACAAAAAACATAAATAAAAAAGAAAAAAAAATTCACTATTATTAAATATATTTGTTTTTTATATGATAAAAATTTTTTCTTTTTTGTTAATTTTTCTTCATCTAAACTAAAATGAGTTTTTGAAAGAATTTTTTCAATTATATAAAATATAATGTGAAAAATAGTAGCACAATATTTCACTGTTGATATTAAGTATGCAATATTTGTTTTATTTGTTTGATTTTTTGTTTCTATTCTAGTTGAAATTAAAGTTTTTATTCCATTTGAAATAGTACAAATTATAATATACCAAATTTCAAATCGATAATTAAATGAGAAGAACATTTTTTTGGTAAAATAATTTAAATAATTAAAGTTAATTAATAGTTGAAAAAACCCAAAAAAGAGATTTATAAATTATAATTGAAAATAAAAAATAAGAATAAAAATGTATTAAGAATATTAATATATTTAATTATTGGGGATTGGGGATTGGGGATTGGGGATTGGGCCCAATCCCCAATCC
>JAEEGL012549170.1_pt1 | contig 26687 bp, 21 predicted proteins | sample 9134231 | NCBI WGS metagenome assembly JAEEGL01 (sample SAMN16246548, study PRJNA631951) | gut metagenome | biome: gut microbiome; feature: rumen; material: fiber-attached | host: Bos | place: Iran: Karaj | collected 2018-10 | reverse complement strand
TGGCCGCCTCCCTGCTGTCGGGGCTGGCCTCCAAACCGCTCACCGAGTGGCTCTACCCCAAGGTGGAGGAAAAGATCAATATCCAGGTGGATCTGTCCTCGTTCCTCGACAACATCAAGAATGAAAAGATCGAAGAGGAACTGGCCAAGCTGCCCAAGGACGTCCCCGACAGCATCCGTCAGGAACTGGAAAAGAAGGCCAAGGAATCAGTGACCGACGAAATGATCTCCGAATACGTTGCCTCTCTGGGCACCGACGGGGTCATGGATGCGATCGTCCAGTCTGATACCTACCAGAACCTTCAGAACGCGCTGGCGAAGAGCGGGCTCAGCGACAGCGGCATCCGGGATTATCTGAAGAGGACGCTGGAAAAACTGGATCTTTCGGGCGGAGACCTGAACGGGGCCGTCCAGAAGATGATCAAAAGCCTGGCCAAGGACGCCTTCCGCATCCTGATCCGGACCATCATCTTCATCATCATCTTCCTGGTGCTGGTGTTCCTTCTGAACTGGGGCGTCCGCGGACTCAACGAGCTGATCTTCAAGGTGCCGGTGCTGGGCTTCATCAACCGGGCGGGCGGCGCCGTTCTGGGCCTGGCTTTCGCCGTGATCCTGATCTGGGTCGTGCTGCTGATCTGCAAGGGGCTCAACTTCACCTTCTTCCAGGATCATGAGGCGGACACGGTCCTTCTGCGCTGGCTGTCCCAGAACAACCTGCTGCTGGGTCTTCTGGGCATCAAGATCTGAAAAACCGGCGTCCGGGCTTGACATTTCCGCCCGTCCGTCTAGAATGGACGGGTGAGCAATAACCGGAAGAGAACTTCCGCGAAAGAGGCATTCCCATGGAATTATTTCAGTCTAGAACCCATACCTGCGGACAGCTGCGGCTGTCGGACGTCGGGAAAAAGGTGACTCTGGTCGGATGGCTGGAGAATATGCGCGTGGTCGGCAGCGGGCTGGCGTTCGTAGTCCTCAGGGACTTTTACGGCACCACCCAGCTGGTGATCGAGAGCGAAGAGATGCTGGCCGCCTTCCGGGCGATCAGCAAGGAATCCACGGTCTCGGTGGTCGGAACGGTGGAAGAGCGCGACGCGAAGAACCCGAAGCAGGCGACCGGCGATATCGAAGTCGTTCCGGAATCGGTCGAGGTGCTCGGCCGCTGCCGTACGAACGAGCTGCCTTTCGAGATCAACCGCAGCCGCGAGGCGGACGAGACGCAGCGTCTGCGCTACCGGTATCTGGATCTCAGGAATCCGGCTGTCAAGCAGAACATCATCCTGCGCTGCCGGGTGATCGAAGCGATGCGCAGGGCGATGTGGGCACACGACTTCCTGGAGATCACGACGCCCATCCTGACGGCTTCCTCGCCGGAAGGCGCCCGCGACTACCTGGTCCCGGCCCGCAAGCATCCCGGCAAGTTTTACGCGCTGCCGCAGGCCCCGCAGCAGTTCAAGCAGCTGCTGATGACTTCCGGCTTCGACCGCTATTTCCAGATCGCGCCCTGCTTCCGGGATGAGGACGCGCGCGGCGACCGCAGCCCGGGCGAGTTCTATCAGCTGGATATGGAGATGTCTTTCGCGGGACAGGACGACGTTTTCGCGGTCATCGAGGACGTGCTTCCGCCGATCTTCGCGAAATACGGAAAATACAATATCGCTTCGCAGCCGCCGTTCCGCCGCATCGCCTATCTGGACGCGCTGGAGATCTACGGCAGCGACAAGCCGGATCTGCGGATCGACCTTACCAGCACCACGGTCAGCGAGCTGTTCGCCGACTCTGAATTTGAAGCTTTCCGCGGCAAGACCGTGAAGGCTGTTCCGATCAGCAGCTGCAGGCTCACCCGCAAGCAGATCGAGAAAGTCCTGGCCGATTGTGAAGTGCAGTCCGGCGTCAAGGGCTACTGGTTCAAGACGGACGACAAGGGCGAGATCGCCGGCGGCGTGGCCAAATTCGTGCAGCCGGTGAAGGAAGCGCTGGCCGAAAAGCTTGCGCTTGCGCCCGATACGCTGGTGGTGATGGCAGCCGGCGAGCAGGCGACCAAAATGATCGGTGTCATGATCAAGTTCTTCGGCGCTGCCTGCGAAGGTCATATGAACAAGGAACGCTACGAATTCTGCTGGATCGTCGATTTCCCGATGTACGAGATCGGCGACGAGTCCGGTGAGCTGGAGTTCTGCCACAATCCGTTCTCGATGCCGGCCGGCGGGCTGGAAGCCCTCGAGAAGGCTACGAAGGGCGAGCTCGATCCGCTGACCATCATGGCGCAGCAGTACGACCTCGTGTGCAACGGCGTGGAGCTTTCCTCCGGCGCGGTCCGGAATCACGACCCCGAGATCATGATCAAGGCTTTCGAACTGGTCCGCCTCGGCGAAGAGGATGTAAAGAAGAAATTCCCGGCCATGTACAACGCCTTCTGCTACGGCGCCCCGCCTCACGCGGGCATCGCGCCCGGCGTGGACCGCATCGTGATGCTGCTGGCAGGCGAGGATGCGATCCGGGAGGTCATTCCGTTCCCGATGAACAAGAACGCGCAGGATATCCTGATGGGCGCGCCGAGCGAAGTGACTCAGAAGCAGCTGGATGAGCTGCATATCCGCGTAGTGGAGGACTGAGCGGCGCGATCAGACCGGCACAAGGTTTACAATCAGAGATCGAAGGGGCGGGACAGCAGATTGGTCCCGCCTTTTTGCGTAGCCTTCGGTCCTCCGCTGCCGGGTGGATCCTCCTTCTCATAATGGCGTCGCTTTTGCCGGTACCATGGGTGCTGGGCTCAGCCGGCATTTTTACAGCGGGGAGCATCCTGTCGGAATTATGGGTGCTGCTGTTGGGGCGCCGCGGTTATCTTATTCTGAGCAGAACCTGTCTGCCGGTCATTGCGGGGGCATTGTTGGGATTTGTCCTGTTCAGGAGAACGGAGACTGCAGATCGTCTCTCTCTCTTAAGTCGGCGGTATGGCTTTCTGTTAATAGCGGCGGCCCAAACACTTCATTGTCCGGCAGGGAAGAAGGTTACATTGATGCATCCTTCTTTTTGAGAAAGATTGAGTTATGTTGCCAATAAGTACGCATAGAATGCTTGACATATGAAGACATTAATAGTATACAAAATCTAGTGAGACGAGGTTCTTTCTCAGAGAGAAACGCCTCGGAATGAAATCCACTTGCTGGGGTCTTGCGTACAGTCGTCTTATCTGGCGGCCGGCGAGGGGTATGTGATTCGCTTGACTATCGATTGTTTTTCGGTGGATAATCTACAGGGATAACAGGTAAGGGCGATAGAATATTATTTCGTTAATGAAGAGTTTGGAGGGATACTGTGAGAAGAGAACAGACCGTCCTGCCGGCCACAGCACTTTTTCGCGCCGTTTATGTTGCGCTCCTCTCAACTGTCTTCGCGACATTTGACGGAAGGATCGTGTATCAGCCCGATCCTTCTATCCGTATTCCCCCGGTATGGCTCCAGCTTGTATTTATCTTTGTCATCTGGCTGCTGCCTGCCTGGGGTCTGTTTGCCTTGCTTTCCCTGATATGGAAGAAAGCAAACGGAAAGAGACTGTGGTCAGCCGGCGAAGGTAATCGGGAAGGAGATGCTGTGCCGATGCCGCTCTGGCTGGGAGGTTTGTTATTGTCCCTGTGTCCGCTCGCCTATACCTGTATCCGCGGGGCTCTGCAACAGCCTTTTCTTGGATATTCGCTCCTTTTTCGGGGCGCTCAGTGTCCTTCGGTTCCGGTCAGGATCCTGATCTGTTACGCGATCTACGTCGTGTGTTACTGGGTCGCGCGTCTCGGCGATCTCTGGATTGTCTCCCTGCTGAAAGAGGAATGAAACGGCGGACGAGCAGTCACGGAGGCCGGGGCCTCCGGTGAGTACGGATCCCCTATTATGACCAGGACCTGCCTCCCAAGGCAGGTCCTGGTTCTATTCGCCGGGAACGGTATCATTCCGCGGGCGGTTCGGTGTGGTCCAAAATATCCGTGATCAGATCGTTCGACCGTCCGGCGTAGGCATCGGCCTGGTCGAGCAGTTCGGAAAAGCTCCTGGGGGATCTCATGAAGCTTGTGACAGCCTTGTTGTAATGCTCGATGACCGCAGCCATGCTCCCGATCAGACGGTCGCTGGCAGCCCTGCGTTCGGAAAAGCCGCCGGATTTATACCGCTCAAGGACTGTCCCGTAGCGCTCCTCCGCCATTCGAACAGCGTCCTCCCAGGAAAGATAGATCTCCCGGCAGGCATTTTCCCCGACCCGGCGCATAGTATCCGGATGGCGAAGAAGGGCGCGCAGGACCGAAGCCAGAGACCCGGCGTTTTCTTTCATCAGAAAGCCGTTCTGACCGTCGGCGATCCCCTCCGCCGCGCAGCTTCCTTCGATCAGGACGCTGGCGAGAGAGCAGGCGGCCGCCTCGCGCACCACCAGCCCGTTGGTATCGTAGGTGGACGGGAAGAGGAAAAGATCCGCCCGGGTGTACCAGGCGCGGACTTCCTCACGGCTCCGGGTGACGCCGGGAAAAAAGACCCGGTCCGTGAGCCCGAGAGAGGAGGCGTAAGCCGTGATCTCGGGCCGCTCGCTGCTGTCTCCGACCAGAACGCAGCGGAAATCGAAGCCTTCTTCCCGCAGCATCTTCAGGGCATCCAGGATGTATCGGATCCCTTTGTACCAGCGGAGACGGCCGACAAAGAGGAAAAGCGGCACGCTTGCGGGAAGGTCAAGTCCCGCAGTGACGCGGTCGATATCCTCCTGCGGCGCCCGGCCGACGGGCAGATCCACCCCGTTCGGCATGACGATATAATCACATTCGACGCCCATGGATTTCAGGTTTTCACCGGCGCCGCGGCTGACCGCCCAGATCTCGTCGCAGGCGGCCACGTTGTCCGCCAGCAGCCGGATGGCCTCCTGCTGCACCAGTTTTCCCTTCAGGGTGTTATAGATCTCTACGTCGAATTTGGAGTGATGCGTCAGAATAAGCGGCATCCGCCGCCGGGCCCTGAGCGTCCTGGCGAGATAGGTCGCGGTGACAGGGCAGTGGGAATGGATCAGATCGAGCGGATAGGCCTCCAGATTCCGGAACGTTTCCGGAGCAAAGGGGAGTCCGGCCCGGTAGCCGATCTGTTTGTTGGTTTCGACGCTGGGGTAACGCACCACGGGAAAAGGCCAGACCGAATCATCAGCCCGGGGATCAGCCGGCGCGGAAGCGACGGCCAGGTTTCCGCGCTGTGTCAGAATGCGTGCGTAATTGCAGACCGCATTCGCGACCCCGTCGATCTGGGGCGGAAATGAGTCGTTGATAAGCAGAACGTTCATGAAACTCCTTTTGGAACTGCTTTGGTGGATTTAGTTTACCGTCTCCAGATAATGCTGCTGCGAGGGGGTGAGACGGTCGAGAGAGAGCCCGAGAGAACTCAGTTTGACGAGAGCCACCTGCCGGTCGATCTCAGCGGGCACCGTATAGAGGCCGGATGTCATCGAGGCTCCGTTTTTGGCAAGGTATTCCAGGCAGAGGGCTTGAATGCCGAAGCTCATATCCATGATCTCGGCCGGATGACCGTTGCCGGCTGCCAGATTGACGAGCCGCCCTTCGGCCAGAAGATTGAGGACGCGGCCGTCGGCCATCTCGTAGCCGGTGATGTGCGGCTTGCGCTGCCAGATGCGGCGGGAGAGAGCCGTAAGATCGGTCTTGTTGATCTCCACGTCGAAATGGCCGGAGTTTGCGAGCAGCGCTCCGTCCTTCATGACGCGGAAGTGATCGCCGCGGATCACGTCGCAGCAGCCGGTAAGGGTCACGAACAGATCGCCGAGCGGAGCGGCTTCGTCCATCGTCATGAGGGAAAACCCGTCCATATGGGCCTCCAGGGCCTTAACGGGATCGATCTCGGTCACGATGACGCGGGCGCCCATGCCTTTGGCGCGCATGGCCAGGCCCTTGCCGCACCAGCCGTAGCCGGCCACTACGACCGTCTTTCCGGCAATGATGAGATTGGTCGCGTTCATGATCCCGTCCAGCGTCGACTGGCCGGTCCCGTAGCGGTTGTCGAAGAGATGTTTGCAGTCGGCGTCGTTGACGTCCATCATCGTATAGCTGAGCTTTCCGGCCTTTTCACGGGCGCGGAGCCGGTGGATGCCGGTGGTCGTCTCCTCGCAGCCGCCCAGAAGACGGGCGCCGAGCGGACGGCACGGTCCTTCCAGCAGAGCGATCATGTCGCCTCCGTCGTCGATGAGGAGATGCGGACGGCAGGAAAGCGTTTCGGTCAGATGCTTCCGGTAGAGGGCTTCGTCCGCGCCGTGGCGGGCAAAGACTTCGAATCCGTCCGCCGCGAGCGCCGCCGCCACGTCGTCCTGGGTGGACAGGGGATTACAGCCGGTCGCGAAGACCTCGGCGCCGCCGGCACGAAGGACCGTGGCCAGGTAAGCCGTCTTGGCTTCCAGGTGGATGGACATGGCGAGCGAAAGCCCCTCAAAGGGACGCTCTTTCTCAAAACGGCTGCGGATGCTGCGCAGGATGGGCATATAGCTCTCTACCCAGCGGATCTTGTCTTTTCCGGAAGGCGCGAGGGATAAGTCGCGGATATCGCTCATGAAAAGGCCTCCTTCAGTCGGCTTGTGCTTCCGATCATACCACGTCGGCCTCCTGTTTTCAAGACGGCGGCAAAGCCGGCTCTTGTCACCGGCATGAGAATGTGTTATAAGATAACTGTGGGATTTTGTCCACAAAGGAGCGAGAACCATGGGAACCGATACGAAAAGAACGGATGATCTTCCGAAAAAAGGGCAGAGCCGCAAGCGGGCGGTCCTCCCGAAGAAATATAAGATCCTCTATGTGCTGGTGCTGCTGGTCCTTCTGGGAGTCATCGGCTTTTCCGGCTATAAGGTCATTTCGCAGCTCATGGTCTACCGGGAAGCGGAGGCTGCCTACGACGATCTGCTGAAGGAACTGATGAACATGACGGGGACGGACCCGGCCAATTCGGGGGAAGAGCTGGTCTCTTCCGAGGGGACGGATCCCGCCGCTTCGCAGACGGAGGACCTGCCGTCGTCTTCGGACCAGCCCGGAAGCAGCCCTGCCGCGACGGATCCGGTTCCTTCCGAGACCCCGGCAGAGACGCCCGCCGAAACACCGGCCCAGCCGCAGACGCCGGAAGAAACGCTGCCGGTGCAGACCGATCCGGTGCCGAGCCAGACGGATCCGCCGGCTACACAGCCGCAGACGCCTGCCCCGACGCAGCAGCCGACCCAGAAACCGACGCAGACCCCGACCCAGAAACCGACGCCTGCCCCGACGCAGAAGCCGACGCAGCCGTACGTTCCGACAGAGGGTGTTTCGGTGGATGCGCCGCATACGCAGGCCGCGGACAACCTCGGCTGGCTGCCCATCAGTGTCCGCTCGATGCAGGATCATTATCCGGAGATGGTCGCCTATCTGCAGGGGATGGACGGCGCGGTCACCCTGCCTGTGATGCAGGGGAGAGACAACGAATACTATCTGACGCACCTGTACAACGGTGTGCCGAACGGCTGCGGCGCCCTGTTCGTGGACGCGCGGAACCATTTCCTGCAGGACGACGTGACCCTGATCTACGGGCACCACATGCGGAACGGCTCCATGTTCGGCCAGCTGGAAAAGTACAAAACGCAGTCCTACTACAACAAGAATCAGGTTTTCCACCTCTACACAGCGAACGGGAATTATATCCTGGAGGTCGTGGCGGCGGTCTACACCAACGCGTCGGAAGGTTTCTATTTCAACTATTATACGAAAGATAACTACGACAAAGCCGTCACGGACTACAAGACCCGGTCGCTCATCAGAACGAACATCACGCCGGTCTACGGGGATAAGCTGGTCATCCTCTATACCTGCTCCTATCAGGAGACGGACGGCCGCTTCCTGGTCATCTGCCGCGTGGCGTCGTGAGGAACCCTATGAGCAAGGCAAGCTGGAAACCTTCGAATCTCCTCTATCCGGTTCCCGCGGTGATGGTGAGCTGCGCGCGGCCGGGAGAGAGACCCAATATCATCACGGTCGCCTGGACCGGGACGGTCTGCAGCGAACCGCCGATGCTCTCCGTGAGCATCACGCCGAAGCGGTTTTCACACGATATCATCCGCGACACGGGGGAGTTCGTTGTCAACCTGACGACGGAAAAACTGGTCCGTGCCGCCGATTTCTGCGGGGTCCGTTCAGGGAGAGATACCGATAAGTTCGTTGCCGCCGGCCTGACTCCGGAAGCAGCGCCGCATCTCTCCGCCGCCCCGGCGATCCTGGAGTCGCCGGTCAGTCTGGAATGCCGGGTAAAGGAGATCATCCCGCTCGGATCGCACGACCTGTTCCTGGGAGAGATCGTCGGCGTGCTCGTCGACGAAAGTTTCCTGGACGGGAAGGGCCGTCTGGCGCTGGAAAAGACCGGACCGGCCGTATATTCCCACGGGTTCTATTATCGTCTGGGAAAGGAACTCGGACGGTACGGCTTTTCTGTCAAAAAGAAATAACCTGTTCGAAAGCCGTTCCGGAGGGGCGGCTTTGCACATAAGGGGGCGATCCGGTGGGGACCGTGTTTTCAATCGAAGAATTCTCCATCTATGACGGCCCGGGGATCCGGACGACGGTCTTTCTGAAGGGCTGTCCGCTCCGCTGCCGCTGGTGCCACAATCCGGAGGGGCAGCTATTCGAGCCGCAGGAGGTGCGGCGGGAAGGGGCGCCGCCCCGTCTCTGCGGACGGGAGTGGACGCCGGAGGAACTGGCGGAACGGCTTCTGAAAAACCGGAGGCTGCTGGAAGGCGGCGGCGTGACCTTCTCCGGCGGGGAGCCGCTCGCGCAGCCTGCGTTTCTGCTGGAATGCCTCCGGCTTCTGAAGGGGAAGCTGCACCGGGCTGTCCAGACCTCCGGCTTCGCAGACGAAGAGGTGTTCCGGGCGGTGGTCCGGGAATGTGACTGTGTCCTGATGGATCTGAAGCTGACGGATCCGGACGGGCACCGGCGGTGGACCGGCGTGTCGAACGAAGTGATCCTGAATAACGCGGCGTTCCTTGCCGGATCGGGCGTTCCGTTCGAATTCCGCACACCGCTGATCCCGGGCGTGACCGATACCGAAGAGAATCTGTCGGCGATCGCCGCGTTTCTGAAAGAACACGGAGCCCCGAAGATCACCCTGCTCCCGTACAATCAAATGGCCGGAAGCAAATACCCCTCGGTCGGACGGACGTATGAGCCGGGGTTCGATGAGACCGTAGAACCGGCTCCGCGGAGAGAGATCTTCGAAGCGGCCGGCATCCTGACGGAACTGATGTGAGGCGGAGGCATGGACGAAAGAACAAGACAGTTCTACGAAGCGCTGAAAGCGAAAGAATACCGGAAAGAGCGGCGGGATCTGCCGGATCCTCTGCCGCGGTACTACGAGCGTCCGTATACGTCCCGGAAGTACGTGGAAAAGCTGCGGTACGTGCTGGAGCATGAGTTCCCTATTCTGCTGCCGGGCGACCCCTTCGGGTTTCACAAGAGCTGTACGGATCATTCGCAGGGCTTCCACGGCGGCAACTACACGCTGAATTACGCCAGGGTGATCGGGCAGGGCTTCGACGAAGTGGTCCGGCAGATCCGGGAGCGGATGGCCGGGGAGACCGATCCGGAAAAGACCGCCTTCGGGCAGGATATGATCGAATGCCTGGAGATGAGCCGCCCCGTCGTGGAAAAGTACCGGGACAAGGCGGCGGAAGCCGGAGACGGGCGGCTGGCAGAGGCACTTGCCCGCATTCCCCGGGAGCCGGCCCGGAATCTCTACGAAGCGCTCCTGTTTCTCCGGATCATCCTGTTTCTGCTTCGCTCGGCCATGACCGAACACGTCGGCCTGGGCCGGTTTGACCGCTATATGCTCCCGTATTTTGAAGCGGATCTGGCCCGCGGCGTGCCGGAGACAGACCTGTTCGATCTGGTAGAACAGTTCTTTATCTCCCTGAACGTGGACGCGGATGCCTACCACGGGGTCCAGACCGGCGACGACGGCCAGAGCATGGTGCTCGGCGGTTTTGACGCGGAAGGAAACTACCTCTTCAACCGTCTGTCCGAATTCTGTCTGCTGGCTTCGGAGGAACTGAAGCTGATCGATCCGAAGATCAACATCCGGGTGGGAAAGAAGACCCCGCCGGACGTCTATGTAAAAGGCACCCGGCTGACGAAAGCCGGTCTCGGATTCCCGCAGTATCTGAACGACGACGTGGTCGTGCCGGGCCTGATCCGGCTGGGCTATCGGCCGGAGGACGCGCAGGATTACGTGGTGGCCGCCTGCTGGGAGTTTATCATCCCGAACGTGGGCGCCGACGTCCCGAACCTGACCGCGACGAACTTTCCGCTGCTCGTTTCAGAGACGCTGCATGAAAAACTCCGGGAGTGCAGGTCTTTCGAGGAACTGATGACCGCTGTGGAAGAGCGGATCCGCCGGTGGTGCGATCAGATCGTATCGGAGAAGACCAACTGGTCCGACGAGAGCCCGATGACGCTCGACGCGGTGTTTATGGACGGCTGCATCGAAAGCCTCACCGGTGTCTACAACGGCGGCGCCCGGTACCAGAATTACGGTTCTCACGGGGTGGGGATCGCCAACGCGGCGGACGCGCTCGCGGCCGTCCGGCAGCTGATATTTGAGGAGAAGAGCGTGACGCCGGCGGAACTTCTTACGGCGCTGGACGCGGATTTCGAAGGATATGAGGCCCTTCGTGAGAGGCTCCTTTCCTGCCCGAAGATGGGCAATAACGACGACCGGGCGGATCTTCTGGCCTCCCGCCTGATGGAGGCGTTCTCGAAGGCGCTGGCGGGGCGTCCGAACGACCGGGGCGGCGTCTGGCGGGCGGGGACAGGCAGTGCGCAGGCCTACGTTTTCCAGGGAAAGAAGACGCCCGCAACGGCGGACGGCCGGAAGGCGGGCGATCCTTTCCCGTCCAGTTTCTCACCGGCGCTGGAGGTGAAGACCGACGGGCTTCTCTCCACCTTCGCTTCGTTTACCAAATACGACCTCAGCCGGATCATCAACGGCGGGCCGCTGACGGTCGAGGTGCACGACAGTGTATTCCGGAACGAAACGGGGATCCTGAAGACCGCCGAACTCGTCCGGAAGTTCATCGAACTGGGCGGGCACGAGCTCCAGATCAATTCCGTCAACCGGGAAGTGCTGCTGGACGCGCAGAAGCATCCGGAAAACTATCCGAATCTGATCGTCCGCGTGTGGGGCTGGAGCGGTTATTTCGTGGAGCTGGCGCCGGATTTCCAGAACCAGATCATCCGGCGGCTGGAATACCGCTATTAATGGTTTTCCCGGAAGCAGAGTGAAAAAGAGGCAGGACCGTTTTCCGGTCCTGCCTCTTGCGTTTGAAGAGAGCGGGGGCTCAGCTGTTCCATAATGCGGCGGCGGCGCTTCCGATAAGGGTGCTCTCGGGGCAGCTGCGAAGGACCGCGTGCCGGCGGAAGTGATAGTTCAGATGTCCTTTCAGGAGCAGGTTCACTTTGTGGGAGAGACCCGGCGTGCGCCAGAAGGTGCTTCCTTCCGCGGCGACCACGGCGGGAAGGCCTTTCTTTTTGCCGAGATCGGCTTCCGTGAGCACGGCGGCGAGGTCGATATAGGAGAGAACGGCCGCCCGTCCGATCACAGCCGCGGCGGTCTCCCGAACGGCGATCCGGTCGCCCGTCTCCAGCGGCAGGGCGCGCAGCGTCTGCGTTTTCAAAGGTTCGGAGAGGAACGTGCTGACCTCTTCCGTGGTGAAGGCAGGCCCCTGCGAGAGCTCCTCCGCCAGCGGGCCCGTGAGGAGGCCTTCCGCCGACAGTTCTTTCAGAGCCAGCGTGACGAGCCCGCCCAGGTATGCGCCCGAGATCATCTTTTCGAAGGGATGGTTGCCCGGCAGGGCGCTCTCCGCGTCGAGTTTCCGGTCGAGGGGCGAGGCGGGGAATCCGTCGTAGCCGCCGGATTCCATGTTGACGAGCATGGAGGGCAGGTCTGAGCGGACATCATAGCGGCCGATGCGCGCGGTCTTCTCGGGATAGCAGGTGTTCGTGCCGGTCCCGAGAATGAAGCCGATCCCTTCGTCGTGCGGCATGGCTCCGAGCGAGGCCATCGTCCCGAGACAGGCCGCGGCCGTGTCATTTAAGAGTACCCAGCGCTGCCCGGCCGGAAGCCCCCGCTCCGCCAGCGCTTCTTTTAAGGCCCGGCAGACGGTCATTCCCTCCGATCCGGAGACCTTCACTTCCTTGTTGAAACAGGTGAGCTGTCCGTCCAGATCGGGCAGGATCCGGGCGTCGTACGAGAAGCAGAAGCCCACGCGGCTCACACCGGGCAGAAAGGGCTTCAGATGTTCGGCCATCCGGGACAGATATTCATCCAGCGTGATCTCGCCCCGGGAGCCCGGCATCGGCACTTTTTTCTGCCGGCGGATCACCGGGGCATTATCCCGGAAGGTGACCAGCGCAATGCGCAGATTGGTTCCGCCGGCGTCGAGCACGAGCACGGTCTCGCCCTCCGGCAGTTCTCCGGAGGAACGCAGATAGGTCGGATACATGGCAAAGGGGGAATCGCCGCCGGCAAGGCCGCGCCGCATGGCGGAGCGGAAGCGGTCGATCTCTTCGTCGATGTTCAGAAGCGAAGGGTGAAGGCCCCGTTCGCACAGGGCGCCCCGGATGATCTCTCTGGTCTCCATGTTCATTCCTCCTCGGAAGGGTTCGGATGCGTTTCAAACGCGGGGATATAGGAAGGGTCGGCCGCGCAGCGGTCCTGTACGAAGCCGTCGATCCCGAGAGAAAAGAGCTCCCCGCAGACTTTGTCATATTCGCGGCGGGTGATCCGCCGGCTGAGTTCGGGATAGTCCCCGGCCCGGCCGCAGGGAACGTACTGGGCGAGAAGACTGAGGCAGAGATCTTCTCCGAAGCGTTCCTTCAGCAGGCGCAGCGCCTTTACGGAATTGCGCGTATGGCCGGGAAGGATCAGATGGCGGACCATGGTGCCCCGTTTCATCAGTCCGTCATCGCCGAAAACGGGCCTCCCGGTCTGGCGGAGCATCTCCCCGATCGCGGAGAGCGCAGTCTCCGGATAATCCGGGGCGGAAGAGAGGCGCGCCGCGAGTTCCGGCTCCGCGTACTTGAAATCCGGAAGATAGATGTCCACCAGGCCTTCCAGCCGCTTCAGACTCTCCGCCTTCTCGTAGCCGCTGCTGTTCCAGACGATGGGTACCGGCCATTTCTCGGCGGCAAGGACCGGGAGCAGCTGCTCCAGATAGTGGGAGGGTGTCACCAGATTGATGTTCCGGGCGCCTTCGCCAATCAGGCGGTGAAAGACCTCCCGCAGTTCCGTTTCGGATACTTCGTGTCCGGCGGAGGCATCGGTACTGATCCCGTAATTCTGGCAGTAGACACAGCGCAGGGAGCAGCCGGTGAAAAAGACCGTGCCGGAGCCCTCCGTCCCGCTGACGGGCGGTTCCTCGTAAAAATGCAGAGCGGCGCGCGCAATGCGCATCCGGTCTCCGGCACCGCATATCCCTGGCCGGACAGAGCGGTCCGCGGCACATCCGCGGGGACACAGAGTACAGAGTTCCACGAAACCCTCCCGAAACAGACTGAACTGCGGTCTCACCATAGCACCCGGAGCCCGCCTCGTCAAGAAATATTCAATCTCAGTTCATTGCACGAATATTATGCATGGAAATCCCCAAAAATTTCTAAAAAATTTTATAAAAACGCTTGACAGGCCGAAAACTATGCAGTACAATGCGCGCATGATCCGGGCGGGGCCGGGATCAAATAAGGGAAATGAGGACAAGAAGATGAAAAAACTGATCGCTGTTATCCTGGTACTGGTCATGGCTCTCGGCATCGCCGCCTGCGGGCAGCAGGAGTCGGGTCCGGAAGCCGCCTACAATAACTACCTGAAAGAGATCAAAAAAGGCGCCAAAACTTCCAACGGAACGCTGACAGTCGCGATGAGCCCGGACTTCGCTCCCATGGAATTCTATGATCTGGCCAAGAAAGGGGACGAGGCGATCGTAGGCTTCGACGTTCTTCTTGCCAACTATCTGGCCAAGGAACTTGGCATGAAGCTGAAGATCACTCCCATGAGTTTTGAAGCCTGCCAGGCGGCCGTCCAGAGCGGCAAAGCGGATATCGGCATTTCGGGCTTTTCCTGGAAGGCGGACCGCGCGGAGAACTTTGAACTGTCCGACTGGTACGAGGCCGGCGACAATGAGACCCAGCAGAGCATCATAGTCAGAAAAGACAAGGAAAACCAGTTCAGCAAGCCGGAAGACTTTGTCGGAATGAAGATCGCCTATCAGGGTGCTTCCCTGCAGGAACAGCTGGTGAAGGATACGTTCGGAAGCATTGCCGGCGTGGACATCAGCACGGTCTATTCTGATCTGGGAACCGCCGTCGAGGCTCTGAAGAGCGGCAAGGTGGATGCGATCGCTGTGGCGCACGGCAACGGGGAGTCGATCATTGCGAATGCCGCCGACGTAGTCGCTTTCTCCGGTTTCGACTTTGAAGTCGATCCGATCTATGAAAACAACGTCTGCCTGATCCAGAAAGGCAACACCGCACTGCTGGCAAAGGTCAACGAGGCGCTGGCCAAAGCAAAGGCGGCCAACCTGTATATCGGCTGGTACGAATCCTGCCAGATCTACGCGGAAGTCAAGACGGTCGATGAACTCGGCTATGACGAGAACGGAGTTAAGATCACCGAAGCTGCCCAGTAACAGTCGCTGCCGGAACTGCCCTGTAACAGACGGGAGGGAATATGAGTTTAAGCTCATTTTTGAATAACATAGGAATGCTGCTCAGCCGGTACTGGCATGTATTCGTCCTGGAGGGTGTTGTATACACCCTCTTTCTCGCAGCGATGGCTGTCGTGGGCGGGGCCGTGCTCGGTTCGCTCTTTGCCTTTGGCAAGATGGGGAAGATCAAACCCTTAAAGTGGCTCATCAGCGCGCTGGTGGAGATCGTCCGCGGCACCCCCATGCTGCTGCAGCTGTATGCCGGTGTCTTCATGCTGCCGCGTCTGATCCCGGTCCTGAACGAACTGCCGGATATCGTGAGCGTGACGATCGTGCTGATCATCAACAGTGCCGCCTATACTTCGGAGATCATCCGCTCGGGCATCCAGGCAGTGGATATCGGACAGACGGAGGCCGCCCGCTCGCTGGGACTCACCGAGCGGACCACCATGCTGAGCGTGGTGCTGCCGCAGGCGGTCAAGAACATCCTGCCGGCTCTCGGCAACGAGTTCATCACCGTGGTCAAGGAGACGTCGCTGGCTTCCACTTTCTTCGTGGGAGAACTGATGACAGCCTACCTCAAGGTCAAGGGCAACACCTATCTGACGCTGGAATGCCTGACGATCGTCGGCGCCATGTATTTCATCCTGACTTTTGCCCTGTCCAAATTGCTTCAGATGGCGGAGAGGAGGATGAAACATGCTTGACGTCAAGAATATCTACAAGAATTTCGGCAGCCTGCATGTCCTGAAGGGCGTCTCGACTCACGTGGAAAAAGGCGAGGTGATCTCGATCATCGGCGTGTCCGGCTCGGGAAAATCCACGCTGCTCAGGTGCATGAACCTTCTGGAAACGCCCACATTCGGCGAGGTCTGGATGGAAGGAAAGCTCCTGACGCCAGTCGACCCGTATCTGCATCCCGAAGTCATCGAAAGCTCTAAAACCTACGCGGCGCTGCTTTCGGAGGGGATGGACCCGAAGGAGGCCGAGCTGAAGATCCGCAGGGAAGATCTTCTCAAGGAGAAGCATTCCGCGGAAGGCCCGGCCTACAAAGCGTTGATGAAAAAGATCTATGCGGAGAACCATCAGGAGATCAACGAGGCCCGGCGGAAGATCGGCATGGTCTTCCAGCAGTTCAATCTGTTCAACAATAAGTCGGTCCTGGACAATATCACGCTGGCCCCGGTCAAGATCGGAACGGCCCGCCTGAACAAGGCCAGGCGCACCGGCCAGCCGGTCACGGAAACGAAGGAGAGCATCAAGGCCGCGGCCGAGAAGAAAGCGATGGAACTTCTGAAGCGGATCGGGCTGGAAGAGAAGGCGAACGCCTATCCGGCGACCCTTTCCGGCGGACAGAAGCAGCGGATCGCGATAATCCGCGCGCTGGCGATGAATCCAGACGTGATGCTTTTTGACGAGCCGACGAGCGCCCTGGACCCGGAGATGATCGGCGAGGTGCTGGACCTCATGAAGGAACTGGCCGAAGCCGGAATGACGATGGTGGTGGTCACCCACGAGATGGGCTTTGCCCGGGAGGTGTCCGACCGGGTGCTGTTTATGGACGACGGCTACATCAAGGAAGAGGGGACGCCGGAACAGATCTTCCGGGATCCCAGGGACAAACGTCTGAAGGACTTCCTGAGCAAGGTCCTGTAAAAGGCGGAAACGGCCGGACCCCCCAAAAGGATCCGGCCGCTTTGACAAAGGAGAGAATCATGAAAGCGGGAAAAGAAACAGCCTGGCAGGCCATTGACGGAAAACAGACAGTCTTCACGAAACTGTCGGATGAGATCTGGGAATACGCGGAACTGTCCCTGAAGGAGTTTCGGTCGGCGGCCGCGTACCGGAAACTGCTCGCGGAACTGGGATTCACGGTCACGGACACGCTCTGCGGGATGGAAACGGCTTTCTGCGGCAGTTACGGAAGCGGAAGCCCGGTGATCGGTATCCTGGGGGAATACGACGCCCTGTCGGGGCTTTCCCAGGAGGGCGGCGCCACCGAACCGAAGGAGATCGAAAAAGGCGGCAACGGCCACGGCTGCGGCCACAATATGCTGGGAGCCGGAGCTTTGGCGGCCGCCTACGGGATCAAAGAGTACCTGAAGGCCTCCGGAAAACCGGGAACGGTCATCTTTTACGGTTGTCCGGGAGAAGAGGGCGGTTCCGGCAAGACGCTGATGGCCCGGGAAGGCATCTGGAAACAGCTGGACTGTGCGCTGACCTGGCATCCCTCGGACTGCAACGAAGTGGTGACCGGAACCTGCAATTCGTGCATCCAGACGCTGTACCGCTTCAGCGGCTTACCGGCGCACGCGGCGGGCGATCCCTGGGATGGGCGGAGCGCTCTGGACGCGGTCGAGCTGATGAACGTCGGCGTCCAGTATCTGCGCGAGCACGTGAAGCCCGACGCCCGCATTCATTATGCGATGATCGACGGGGGCGGTTATTCGCCGAACGTGGTGCAGAAGAGCGCGAGCGTCCTCTATATGGTCCGCTCGATCCTCGCGAAGGATGCCCTGAAGCTGCAGGAACGCGTGGATGATATCGCCAAAGGCGCGGCGCTGATGACGGGAACGGCCTATGAGAAGGTCTTCATCGACGGCTGCTCGAACACGCTGACCAATCATGCGCTGGAGAAAGTCTGCTATGAGGCGATGACGCAGACGCCCCTTCCGGAGTATACGGAAGAAGAGTGGGCGTATGCCCAGGCGGTCAAGGCGACGTATACCCGGGAGGAACTCCCTTCCACGGCGGCGAAGCATGATCCCGAAGCCGCGAAAACCGTGGCGGAACTGAGCGAGAACGGAACGAAAGCCATCAACGATTTCATCGCGCCGCTCTGGACCGGCTATCATTTCTCCGCCGGTTCCACCGACGTAGGAGACGTCTCCTGGCTGACGCCTGCGGTCCAGGTCCATACGGCCTCCTTCGTCTCCGGTTCCCCGGGGCATTCCTGGCAGAACGTTTCCTGCGGCAAGACTTCCATCGGTCACAAGGGACTCATCTACGCGGGCAAGGTGCTGGCCGCGGCGGCTGTGAAGCTGTACGAGGATCCGGAAGCCCTGAAGGAGATTCAGGCAGAATTCGCCGAAGCCTCCAAAGGCGGCTATTTCTGCCCGATCCCCGACGGGGAGACGGTGAAGGCGCTGATGATCTGAATACGGACGCAAAAACCGGCTCTGCCCGCGGGCAGAGCCGGTTTTTGCGTTGCGCAGGATCAGTTTCCGACCGAGGTGACCGTTCCGATAAAGAGTGGCAGGTCGTTTCCCGTGTCGATGATCATGTAAAGGAAGGGCCGGTCGAGGATGACTTCCTTCTCGTCCACATGAACAGCCTTGTTCCGCATCATGACCGCGGTGACCGCAGCGGCGCGGGTCCCGGCCGGCGTGACTTCGATGAAGGTCTTGTGCAGGACCTCGTCGATCCAGACGTCGGGCATCATGCGGGAAAAATCGTAGTCCCCGCCGAAGGCGTCCGGCATCCCCATCGCGCTCAGTGTATCCACCAGGGAGGCGGTGTAGTCGTAGCTGAACTGCGGCAGACGCGCGGAGACGGAAGTGTTTTCGCGTCCGGCAAGCAGAGAGGAAAATCGTTCCGGGGTCAGGGCGGCCACGTAGTCTTCGAGGCTCGTTCCCTCTTTCGGCAGCAAGGCCACGAAGGCGTAGCGGGGATCCTGGTAGGCTTTCAGGAAGCCGGTCGCAAGATCATCTTCCAGATAGACTTTTTCGCTGCTGCACAGCATGGAGACGGAAGAGGTCTTCCCGGAAGCGTCGCAGAAATCGAAGGTGCTGATATGGTCTTCATCGTACTGCTCCGCCCAGAGCGCGTCGAAAGCGATCGCGTTCAGCAGGATCATGACCACATTGGCCTGGATCGAATCGATGAGCTCAGGGATCATTTCGTCGGTCTTCCGGTTCACCCAGGCATTGATCTCCCGGACACCGGAGTCGTCAAAGGGGGATACATAGGCGTCGGCCCCGTAGTAGTCCGCGTTGGTCTGCAGGAAATCCGGCTCGACCGCGCCCTCGACGCCGGCCCGGATCCAGAGGGAATCCGCAAAGGCGAAACGGGCCTTGCTCGAGCTTGGCAGGGAGCCGAGCCAGCCTTTGAGATAGGCGTTCAGCTCGTCGATGGGGATCCCGCCGCCCAGAACGGCTTCCATTTCCGAAAGCGTTTTTCCGGAAGCGCCGTTGGCGGTCATGGCCAGGGCGACCATAACGGAGAGCGGGGAGAGAAGCAGATTGCCCTCGTCCTTTTGGATCCGGTCCTGCAGCAGCCCGAGTGCGAAGCTCAGCTGGGAAGCCCGGAAGGCGCTGTCAAAGGAGCGTGTCTCGACTGTGCGGGGGGAAACGGCCGCCATCAGGTCGCGGAACTGGCCGGAAACGGCGGAAGGGGCGGGCGTTTCAGAGGGAGTGCCGGTCTCTTCGGGAGCGGCGGGGGCGCAGGCGGCGAGCAACAGGGCTGCCGTCAGTACGAGAGCGGTCAGGATACGCGTTTTCATAACTGAGACCCTTTTCGAAATAGTTGTTTTCTTTATCCATTATACCGCATCCCGGGGCAAAATGATGCATCGGAGCGCCGGGAAAAAGAAAAAAACAGGAAAAGAAAAGTCCTTGACACCGCCGAAGGCGCTGTGCTATAAAGATGTGGCGGAAACGCAGAGGGGCATAGTTCAAGGGTAGAACAGTGGTCTCCAAAACCATCGATGTGAGTTCGAATCTTACTGCCCCTGCGGCAGGGCGCGGCTGCGAAGGCCGCGCCCTTTCCATATCCGGAAGAAAACAGCGCCCGAAAGGAACGTTTATGACCGAATCGATCCTGAATCAGTTTATGGAGTGGATGGACGGACTTCCGCCCGCGCTCATCGTGTTCGTGGTCTCCATGATCCCCGTCGTGGAACTGCGCGGCGGCCTGATCGCGGCGGCGCTTCTGAAAATGCCGATCCTGGAAGGCGTCTTCTGGTGCCTGTTCGGCAACATGGTTCCAGTGCCGTTCATCCTCTGGCTCATCACCCCCTTTTTCAACTGGCTGAAAAAGACGAAGCTCTTCCGTCCGCTGGTGGAGAAACTGGAGGCGAGAGCCATGAAGCGGAAGGACCGCATCGAGAAAGCCGAATTCTGGGGACTGGTCCTGTTCGTGGGCATCCCCCTGCCCGGGACGGGGGCCTGGACCGGGTCGCTGATCGCTTCCATGCTGAACATCCGCTTCAAAAAAGCGCTGCCGGCCGTTTATGTGGGGCTTCTGCTCGCGACGGCCATCATGTGTTTCATCACCTACGGGATCCCTTATTTCATCAAGTTGTTCGGCGGCTGACAGCCCGCCTGAAAAGGAGTGCGCATGTCCCTTGGGGAAATGATCGGCGATGCCTACGGGATGGCCCGGCGGATCGCCGAAGCCGGCGTCAGCGACGCCAAAAGCCGGAATCTGCCGCAGCTGCTGCGGATGGATCTGGTCCGTTTCTGCATTTATCTGGCCTTCGCTGACCGGGAGCTTACCCAGTCCGAGGCGGCCTTCATCCGTGATACCTTCGATTACCCGGTCAGCTGGGAGAACCGGAACGCCCTTGTGAAGGCGGTCGGAGCCGATACCGGCTACGGCAGCGAGGTGCCCGGCTCGTTCAAGTATTTTGTGCTGGCCGACGCGGGGCAGCGGGTAAAGAACGATCCGGACCGCCACCGCAAGACCCGGAAGCTTCTGAGCCTGTACGGGGAACTGGGGCGGAGCCTTCTGGCCGTCAAGGACGATACGGGGCCGGAGGGGACCGTGGCTTTAAGCGCCTATACGGCCATGCTGGAGGAATTCATGGGCCGCTACGGCCTGGGGATCAATAAGAACCTTTCGGTGACGCCGCCGAAAAAGAGCGGTCAGAAGGCGGCGGAGAAAGGGGCGGAAACGCCCGAAAAGAGCGCCGAACTGACCGAAGAGAGGATCGAGCAGGCGCTGGCGGAACTGAATGCCCTGATCGGGCTGGAAATGGTCAAGACCGAAGTCCGTCATCTGGTGAATCTGCTGCGGGTGCAGAAGATGCGCCGCGATAACGGGCTGAAGACCGGCCAGACCTCCCGGCACATGGCCTTCTACGGCAACCCCGGGACCGGCAAAACGACGGTGGCCCGGCTGCTGGCCGGTATCTACGGGGAACTGGGACTTCTGCCGACGGGACAGCTGGTGGAGGTGGACCGCTCGGGGCTGGTCGGCGGCTACGTCGGACAGACGGCCCTGAAGACCCGCGAGGTGATCGACGAGGCGATGGGCGGCATCCTCTTCATCGACGAAGCCTATACGCTCACGGCCCGCAAGGGGGAGAACGATTTCGGCCAGGAGGCCGTGGATACCATCCTGAAGGCGATGGAGGACTACCGGGAGCAGATGGTGGTCATCGCTGCGGGCTATACCGAACTCATGCAGGAATTCCTGGATTCCAACCCGGGGCTCCGGTCCCGCTTCGGCTATACGATCGAGTTCCCGGACTATACGCCGGAGGAACTGCTGGCGATCCTGGAGCTCCAGTGTAAAAAGAACGAGTATAAGCTGTCTGAAGGAGCCCGGGAAAAGGCGGCGGCTTATTTTAAGCAACGCTGCGCGAACAAACCGGCCAATTTCGCGAACGCCCGGGACGTGCGGAACTATCTGGAAAAGGCCATGCTGAATCACGCCGGCCGGGTGGTCAAACTCCCGCCGGAGCAGCGTACCCGCGAGGTGCTCAGCCTCATCGAGGCGGAAGACCTGAAGGGGATCCGTCTATGATAGTCCTGGTCGTCGGCGGCGGCGCCGCCGGAATGATGGCGGCTCTTTCGGCCGCGGAAAACGGGGCGGCCGTAACGCTTCTCGAGAAGAACGAGAAGCTGGGGAAGAAGGTCTATATCACCGGCAAGGGGCGCTGCAACCTGACGAACGCCTGCGGACGGGAGGAGTTTTTCGAGCACATCCGCACGAATCCGCGGTTTCTCTACTCCTCGTTCAGCCGCTTTTCCAATGAGTCGGTCATGAGCCTTCTGGAAGAGGCCGGGCTGAAGCTCAAAACGGAGCGGGGCGGCCGGGTCTTTCCGGCGTCTGATTTCTCCGGGGACGTGCTGGACACTCTGCGCAGGCTGCTGAAGGCGGCCGGAGTGACGGTGCTTCTGCACACGGAAGTGCGGGGGCTGATCCTGGAAGATGACCGCTGCCGCGGCGTACGGGTGCGGCAGACCGAAAGCGGGAAGGAGAGCGAACTGGCCGCAGACCGGGTGATCCTGGCGACCGGCGGTCTCTCGTACCCTTCCACCGGTTCCACGGGAGACGGCCTGAAATGGGCCGGAGAGACCGGGCACCGCGTCCGGAAATGCACACCGTCGCTGGTCCCCCTGAATGCGGTCTTTGAAAACGGGGAACCGACCGGACCGCTCATGGGTCTGACACTGAAAAACGTCGGCGCTTCGTTCCGGCAGGGAAAAAAGACGCTCGCCTCCGGTTTCGGGGAACTGATCTTCACGCATTTCGGCGCCAGCGGGCCGATCATCCTGACTGCGTCCGGCGACCTGGCGGCTCCGCTCGAAGCGGCGGGGGAGAGGGGCCCGGTGACCCTGCACCTGGATCTGAAGCCGGCTCTTTCGGAGGAACAGCTGAAGGAGCGGTTCCTGCGGGAAAGTACGGAGAGCGGCGCGCCTGCCAGACAGGTGTCCACCCTTCTCGGGGGCTGGATGCCGCGGGCGCTCATCCCCTTCGTCCTGGCGGAGGCAGGGATCCCGGAGACCGAAAAGGCCGGGGCGCTCACGAAGGCGGCTCGCGGCCGGCTGCTTGCGGCCGTGAAGGACCTGCGTCTCACGGTGACCGGCCTTCGCGGCTTTGAAGAGGCAATCGTCACCCGGGGCGGGGTGGAAGCTCGGGAGATCGATCCCGCGACCATGGCTTCCCGCCGCGTCAGAGGACTCTATTTCGCCGGAGAAATGATCGACCTGGACGGGACGACCGGCGGATTCAACCTGCAGATCGCCTGGACGACGGGCCATGCCGCCGGAGAGGCCGCGGCAAAGGAGGAGAAGATCATGAACAGACATATTGCGATAGACGGACCGGCGGGCTCGGGCAAGAGCACGATCGCGAAGGCCGTGGCCGCGAGGACGGGACTTATCTACGTGGATACCGGCGCAATGTACCGGGCGATGGCGGTCGATTTTCTGCGGAAAGGCCTCGATGAAGACGATGAAGCCGGCATCAGCCGTGCCGCGGAAGCGATGGACGTGACGATCGGCTACGAGAACGGGCAGCAGCAGGTCTTCCTGAACGGGGAGAACGTGACGCCGCTCCTACGGCGGGAGGAGGTGGGCCGGATGGCTTCGGCCAGCTCGGTCTATGCGGCGGTGCGCGCCAAGATGAAGGTGCTGCAGCAGAAACTGGCCGCGGAGAAGAACGTGGTCATGGACGGCCGCGACATCGGAACGGTCATCCTTCCGGACGCCTTCCTGAAGATCTATATGACGGCCGGTGTGGAAGTCCGGGCCAGACGCCGTTTCGACGAACTGGCTGCCAAAGGCCAGGCTCCCGATTTTGAGACCATCTGCCGGGAGATCGAAGAGCGGGACTACCGGGATATGCACCGGGAGATCGCCCCCCTGAAACAGGCGGCGGACGCGGTCCTTCTGGACACTTCCGCCCTGAACATAGAGGAGGTCACGGAGCGGGTCCTGGCCCTCTACCGGGAGAAAGAGAAGCAGATATGAAGGTAACGGTCGCGAAGACGGCGGGCTTCTGCTTCGGCGTGGACCGGGCGGTCCGCATGGTGGAAGAGGAACTGTCCCGCGGAACGGGGCCGATCTTCACCTTCGGGCCGATCATTCACAACGAGACGGTGGTGGAGGATCTGCGCGCGCGGGGGGCTTCGCCGGTCGGACGGGAGGAACTGGAGGCGATGGCCCGGGATCCGGCCCGCCGTGTTCCGGGCTCCGCAATCGTGATCCGCTCCCACGGGATCTCGGCGGAGGAGGAGGAACTGGTCCGGAGAGCGGGGCTCCGCGTCGCCGACGCGACCTGTCCCTTCGTGAAGAAGATCCACCGCATCGTGGAGGAGGCCGCGCAGAACGGGCGCCGGCCGGTGATCTGCGGCGATCCGGAGCATCCCGAGGTGAAGGCGATCCTGAGCCGCGCGGGTAAAAACGCCTGTGTGGTGACCGATCCGGACGAAATCGCTGGTATTCCGCACGATATGCCCCTTACGGCAGTCGCCCAGACCACATTTTACGCAAAAAAATACAAAGAAATTGTTGAAAAAATTTCCGCCTTGTCGTATGATGCTGTTGTTGTGGACACAATTTGTAATGCTACACAAATGAGACAGTCCGAGGCGGCCGCTTTGGCGGCCCGGACAGGCACCATGATTGTAATAGGAGGGCGTCACAGTTCCAATACGGCCAAGCTGTATCGGATCTGCGCGGAGCTTTGTCCCCGGACTTATTACATTCAGACACTGGAAGACTTGATCGCTCAGAAGTTCGAACCGGCGGGTAGCGTGGGTATCACAGCAGGGGCCAGCACCCCAAAAGAAATTATCGAGGAGGTTCAAAATTTTGTCACAGGAAATTTTTGAACAAATGCTTGAAGGTTCTGAAATGAACGCCATCCGTACGGGGGCCGTGGTCACGGGCACCGTTATCGGGGTGAAAGAGAACGAGATCAGTCTGAACATCGGGTACAAGTCCGACGGGATCATCACCAAGTCGGAATACTCGAGCGACCCTGCTGTAGACCTGACCGAAGCGGTGCATGTCGGCGACGAGATGCAGGTAAAGGTACTGAAGATCAACGACGGGGACGGGCGTGTGTCCCTTTCCTACCGCCGTCTGGAGCAGGAACGTGCCTCCAAGGCGATGCAGGAGGCGATGGACAATCAGAGCGTCCTGACCGGCAAGGTGACTTCCACCGTCCCGGCGGGCCTTTCTGTGGACGTGGACGGCTTCCGGGTCTTCATCCCCGCGAGTCTGGTTTCCGAACGTTTCGAGCGCGATCTGACCAAGTATCAGGATAAGGAGATCGAATTCTATCTGGAAGAGTTCAATCCCCGCAAGCGCCGGATCATCGGCAACCGCCGGAAACTTCTTGCGGAGCGCAAGGAAGCGAGCGAGAAGGCTCTTCTGGAATCGCTGGAAGTCGGCATGATCGTGAACGGCAAGATCAAAAACATGACGGATTTCGGCGCGTTCGTCGATCTGGGCGGCGGCGACGGCCTGCTGCATATCACCGAGATGACCTGGGGACGGCCCGAGAGCCCCAAGAAGCTCTTCAAGGTCGGCCAGGAGGTCGAGGCCTTCGTCAAGAGCATCAAGGGCAACCGGATCAGCCTGTCCATGAAGTTCCCGGATCAGAATCCCTGGCTGAACGCGGACGAGAAATACGCCGTCGGCAACATTGTGACCGGCAAGGTCGCCCGGATGACCGATTTCGGCGCCTTCGTAAGCCTGGCTCCCGGCGTGGACGCCCTGCTGCACGTGTCGCAGATCCTTTCCACCGGCCGTGTGAACAAGCCTTCGGACGTTCTGTCCATCGGTCAGGAGATCCGTGCCAAGGTTTTGGATTTCAACGGGGAAGATAAGAAGATCTCCATTTCGATGAAGGCTCTGGAGAACGATGAAGCGGCTGCCGGCGAAACGCTGACGGCGCCGATCAAGGTAGATATACCTGCCGCTCCTGTTGCTGAAGAGACCGCCGAACCCGCCCCGGCCGTGACCGAGGAATAAGCTGAGATACAAGGCGGAGCCGACGGCTCCGCCTTACTTTTTTTTGCGGAGGAAAACAGAAATGCTGAAGATCGCCATCCCGTTCAAGGGAGCGGAAACGAAGTATGAGATCGCTCTGAAGGCGCTCGGCGCGGATCCGGTCCAGGTGTGGGACGAGGCGGACCCCGCCGGTTTTGACGGAGTCCTGATGCCCGGCGGCGGCGACGTCGACCCGGCCCGCTTCGGGGCAGAGAACCGGGGCAGCACGCGGATCGATACGGAACTGGACAGGGTTCAGTTCGCGGTGCTCGACCGTTTCGTCCGGGCCGGAAAACCTGTCATGGGCATCTGCCGGGGGCATCAGGTCATCAACGTCTATTTCGGCGGCACACTGATCCAGGACATCTACCGGGCGAAGTTCCATGCCTACGATCCGGTCTCGATGGTCTTTGAGAAGCATGGTGCCTATGCGGAGCCGGGGAGCCTGTTCGCGGAGCTCTACGGGACTTCCTTCCGGATCAATTCCGCCCATCACCAGGCCTGCGGCCTGATCGGAAAAGGCCTGCGCGTCACGATGCGTTCGGACGACGGCTACGTGGAGGCGCTCGAGCATGAGACCCTCCCCATTTTCTCGACTCAATGGCACCCGGAACGGATGTGCTTTGAGCTGCGGGAGCCGGATCTGGTCGACGGGGCGGTCATTCTGAATCATTTCCTCAGGGTGTGCGGAGAGGGCCGGAAGGTCTGAACGGGCGGCAGAGCCCCGGCGGAAAAAAAGAAATCCGCGGGGGCTTTTTTTCTGCGATTGTAAAGTCCCCGTTTTTTCCGGGTTCGTTGACAGAAGCCCGGAAAGTGTTACAATGACGCTGTGATCCTTCGTATGAACGCAGAAAGGAGTCTTTCATGGATTATCAGAAGATCATCTCCGGCAAGGCAGCGGCGATGCGCCCCTCGGGGATCCGCAAGTTTTTCGATCTGGCGGCCGAGATGCCGGAGTGCATCAGCCTGGGCGTCGGAGAACCCGATTTCAAGACCCCGCTGAAGATCCGTCAGGCGGGCATCGCTTCCCTGGAGAGAGGAGAGACCAAGTATACCGCCAACGCCGGTATGATCGAACTCAGACGGATCTGCTGTGAATATCTGGCGCGCAAGTATGACCTGCACTACGAGCCCCGTTCGGAGATCTACATAACGGTCGGCGGCAGCGAAGCGATCGACGACTGCATCCGTGCGCTGGTGGAGCCCGGTGACGAGGTGATCATCCCGGAG
>JAEEGL014540346.1_pt1 | contig 26688 bp, 18 predicted proteins | sample 9134231 | NCBI WGS metagenome assembly JAEEGL01 (sample SAMN16246548, study PRJNA631951) | gut metagenome | biome: gut microbiome; feature: rumen; material: fiber-attached | host: Bos | place: Iran: Karaj | collected 2018-10 | reverse complement strand
GCAGGAAGATCTCCAGTAAGAGTATAACTTACTGTATTCCATCTGTACTTGTTATTATTCATTATCATGGTTCCATAATGAACATACTTAACAGCGTCAGGAACTTCCTTGGTAATGATACAAGGATCACCCAATGTACCAGTAAGAGTAAGAACTGCTATTGTATTGCCATTTGATGAAAGAGTGAGTGTACCAGAAACATCTGAACCATTCTCAACCCCATCCTTAGCCTTGATATAGATTCTTGCAAGGTTGGCAAGTTCTCCATACTGCGTTGTCTTCTCAATACCTGAATAAGCTGCAAGATCATGATTTCCGCTAAGTGTCCAATACTCATCAATAACAAGAGTATCCGAGCTAAGTTCAGCCTTAACATTTCTAAGAGGCTGAGATCCCATATTTGAAACAAGTATGCTGTGCTTCTTGTCGGTTCTTGAGTCAAGGATTACTTCTCTGTTAGCTCTTATTACGCCATTTTCATCGACAGTATATCCAGAATCCGCGTCGCCAAAACTGTTAATATAAAGCTTAACTTCTTCCTTTTGCTGAATAATCTGCAGCCAGTAATTGGTCTGGAATGAACCATCCTCAGAAGCTGCTGTATACTGCTGCGTCTGACCATTTGAGAAATCACGAAAATCTCGTCCGCTCTCAATAGGAGTTGAGCTTCCTACGCCGTAAAGTCTTACACCATCTGATGGCTCAAATGTAGGTGCAACGTTACTAAGATCCACATCCGGCTCAACAATAAGAGTTCTGTAACAATAATCTCCATAAGAATCAAGTTCCGCATCTACAGGATAACAACTAATATTGTTTCCTTCTGCGTCAACAAGGCCAGTAAATTTGACAGCTGTGGCAGTGTTAAGTGTTGTACTATTCTTGGTTCCCTGAACAACAGTAGTACTAACAGCATACTTTTGAATAGTGCCATCTTCATCAACAAACACTGTGAAAGTCTTCCCTGCTTCAAATACCCCGCTGTATCCGTTTCTGTAAGATGACGCAAACAACTGATCTTTTATATCAGTCGCTCCAGAAGCTGCAGCTGCCTCGGGTGTTTCATAGTCACCCTCATAAGCTGAAACCACCATCTCATTATGCTCAGAAAAGCCTGTCTCGTTTACTGCCTGGTACCAGAATGAAAACGTAGTTTTATATGTACCACTCACAGGATAGTTCTTGTAAAGCGTATATGTTACATTTTTAGGATTTGACGAGCTAGACCCTCCAGATGAAGTCTGAGTAGCCCTGTTATTCGTCTCTGCATCATATAGCGAATTATGGCACCAGATGTATCCTTGCGCGACTGTTGCCGGTGTTGGTGTATAAGCAGAATTTAGATGAAGTTCAATCTCTAAAGGAAGACATCCGTTAACATTTCCATTTCCATCCCTGGTCACCATTGTAACATAAGAATAAATAGTAGAAGAACCAGTTCCAACGACCTGATATCCGCCTTCAGCAGCTGTAGGATCAGTATTCCAAATACTGGATGTTATGTCTGGCGCTAAAGCAGCCTCGGATGCATTTGTAAACCTTCCCTCATAGAAACTTACACTGGCTGGCTCAGCAAATGTACTACCGTTTTTAAGACTTATATAATATGTATCCCTATTTTTATTCTGATGTGATGAAGGAACTGTGGCATATATATTTAATCTTCTTGAATTTCTGTAGTCATCATCGTATGAACCGGAAACTGTCAACGTAGACCTGCTTCCATCAGTCTCATTTACTGACACACTAGGTCTAAGCCAGTAGCTTGAATCAGTAACAGAACAAGATACACGATATCGGATGTTACCGCCAGCTAGCTGATCCGGCTCGCCTACAATCATTTCCCATTTAGTAGTACCTCCGCTACTTGTTCTACGTGAGAGGTCAAAAGTATCTCCAACAGTGCTAATTGTATACTCATCATCATCGTCATCGTAGTATTCGGAATCATCAACATAGTTCCAAATAATCGAACCCGAAACATCCTCTCCTGCAAATATCGCTGTTGCCGAAACCATAGTAAGATCAACAGGTGAGATACCAGTAAGATTTACACTCGACAGACTCCTCTCCACCAGAGGCTGAAGTGACAGCGACTTGCTCATTAAAAGCATAGGCGCATTAGTAAAAGTCTTCTCCTCAGGATAAACAATAATATCCCTTCCGCCTACGTGAAGTGTGATACTGGAATAGTTATTGTCATAAATCTCAACGCCAATAACATGACCATTCACTTCGACAGTTGATGAAGGTGTTGCGAACCACTCTGTCCAAGTATCGTCACCTGATCTGAATTGAATCTGATAAGGGAAATAAGGATTTACTTCATTGATCGGAATATTGAAATTACCATTGTCATCAAAGGTATATGCCCAAGGATCATCATCGGCATTCTCCTGAGGAATGACATAGTCTTCCATATTACCTGTATTGAAGTAGAGGACTTCATAATCAACAGTGTTATTTGTACCCTCGTTTGCTCCAAATCCAAAGAGATTTGTAGAATCGAAAGTAACAGTATCCAGTCCCAACTCATTTGTTGTAAGTCCATCTACTGATGATGTGGTGCTTGCTGCATCATCCTCTGTAACTACTACTGATGATGCGCTGTTGGCTGCATCATCCTCTGTAACTACTACCGATGATGCGGTGTTGGCTGCATCATCCTCTGTAACTACTACCGATGATGCGGTGTTGGCTGCATCATCCTCTGTAACTACTACCGATGATGCGGTGTTGGCTGCATCATTCTCTGTAACTACTACTGATGATGCGCTGTTGGCAGCGTCAACTGTTTCAACAACAATAGCGTTTTCGTTGCCTACTGGTGGCTCTTCTGTAGCAAATGCAGAAATCTGCTGCGTTGAAGACAACAGCATTACTGACATCAGTACTGCCACACACGATTTTAATCGCTTCATTTTGCTTTTCCTCCCACTTTTTTCATTTTAGAATTTGTTCTCCCAGAGCTTTTAGCTCATTTATGGAATATAAGCGGCTCTGCCGCAGATCCCCTGATTTATAATCAAAAATTACTTTGTCCTCATACACATCACAGAGTCCAGGGAAAATTCCAATAGCTTCAAATCTGTCGTTGAGAAGTACCCCATACCTCTCGCCATCAGTACTTATATACTCTGTCATCAGCCCCATGCCTGTTTCAGTCACATAAGTAAGATAGGCTTCTTCCTGCAGCGTTGCAAGCTGTTCACCAGATACTCTGTCATACACCACCGGAGGTTCATGCAAAGATGAAGCAACCCGATAGGTGTCCGTCAAAAACTCCTCATAAAGACTCTTTTCCGGCGCATCACTTCTTTCCTCTTTAATAACGCTTCCATCTCGGGCACTATAATCCCTAACGGTACCATCATACCAGATCACTTCCAAGTATGAATCTCCGTTTTCTTGTCGAATAAACTGCTGGTCATATATACTATCTGACTCCGGAAAAGGCACTATAGCGAGTTCTTCGCCCTCCTCGTCAAATATGCCAAAGCCATTAATATCGAACAACACCGCAGTCTTGCCATCAGCGCTCACTCGTGCCTCATCATGAGAATAGTCGGGATCGTATTTAAAACATTTCGAATTATCATGATCTTTGACGGACAGCATAATAATATTAGGCTCATTCCTGCTGGCAGTCAAGACATATTTGCCTGCCATTCCAAGAAAGTCTATGGACTCAGTAATAGAGCCATTTTGGAGCTGATTTTCTCCCTTGTCGAAGATAGCATAGCGCTTTCCATCAACTGCTACAATCAGGTTCTCATCTCCAAGGTCAAAACCTGTTATGACACCCTCAGGAACATATGCAATCTCTTTTTGCTCAAAATCGGGGAAACTCATCCTGACAAGAACTCCACCATCCGCAAGATAAAGCTCTTTTTCTGAGGTCTTAAGTATGATTTGGTTGTCGCTGTGGTACTCAGCAATCTGACTGAGTTTTTCAGTGTCAATTATTCCAAAGTCGGATCCGTTTGACCTGTTAGCTGTAAATGCAAAATAATCTCCGATAAAGCCGCCGTCAAAACTCTCGTAGTCCGATTCTTTAAATATGATGATATCGTTGTCAGGATTCTTCAGGTCAAAGATGACAAAGCCACCACTATCAAAAGTAGCTGCAAGAAGATTTCCACTCTCATTAAGGGCAAATATCTCTTTATCCGGATCTGCAAAAGTATCATTTACGGCAACCGGTAAGTGATTGTCTCCAAAGCTTCCAGAATAAACCTTTTCTCCGCTCCTTGTCTCATAGACAAAAAACTCAGAATCTGCCCTATTAACTGCAGCAACTCTTTTCTTATCACCGCTAAGTGCAATAGTAGTTGCCACCTCCCCATTCCATTCCTTAGTTCCATTATCTATATTATAGGAAGTTATACCCTCGTCACCTGCGTAAATAACAGTACTATCATCAGAAAAGACATATTCAGAAAGCGCTGATTCCTGGGTCTTCAGGCTCACGATCTGATTCTGATCAGCGGCATTAAATATTCCAAGTTCATAGGCATAAATTGCTGCCACATATCTTCCATCCTCTGATAATCCTGTATGGAAGGGAGCTGATGGAAGTGCGATGCTGTCAAGCGGCTGGTATTTATCAGACAACTCATATACTCCCAGTGCTGCAGTTAATGCCTTCTGCGCCTGGGCAGTCAACGGTCCGTCGAGTATACTTCCTCCTGGAAGAGCCTCCAGGGCAAGTTCCACAGCCTTTGTGACATTTCCCTCTGAAAGAGCATTAGCAGAATACTCTGAAAGGGCCAGCGCATTCTTTTGTTGTTCCATCTGTTTAAGCCCAACAAAAGTCAGTCCGCACCCTGCCAGGAACATCATACCCGTAATAACGCCAGTGGTTATAATATGACGCTTTCTTCTGCGGCTTCTCGGATCATTTTTGCAAAGGCTCCTGAAGGCTGTAAGCATCTCTGAAGCAGACTGATATCTGTCATCAGGGCGCTTGGACATAGCCTTGTTTATTATAGCAGCCACAGCTGGGCTGCAGTTATCAGCACTAAGAGGCACGACCTCGTCCACCTGCTCCGCAGGTCTGCCACCTGATATTAGGTGATAAAGAGTCGCACCAAGACTGTAAATATCTGATCTGGTATCCAGCTGAACCATTCTGGTTCCGCCGGTGGAATACACGTTTAAAGATTTGACTTTTTCCTCAGGAAGTCCAAAACCTTTATATGCCTTGGAACTGCTGCCTTCGGACTTGGGTGGAGCTTCGCCACCAGTTATAATCTCCGTAGCACCGCCAACTACCGGGTTTATGATCTCAGTTTTTTCATACGCAAGAGCATCACCGCCAGAACCAAAAGCTCCGCCATCCGGGTTTATCAGCTCTGTACTGCCGACATTTTCCGAACCGGTAACAGCTCCGCCCGTCGGAGGTATTATCTTCTCAGTGCCACTTACTGCGGAATCTATAACATCCGTAGGCACATACTCTGCAAAGTCACCCTGTTGTGCGTTCTGTTTCTCGATATAAGTCCCTGCATTTTGAATAATAGAAAGATCTGTACTCTGATAATGCTCAGGAGAAGCATATCCTCTTGAATATCCTACCCTGACGGCACCATCCTCACCCAGAGCCAGAGCGATGTTATAGTCAATAAGGCAAACATCCCCGTTGGTTCTGAGCATGATATTCGCAGGCTTGATATCAGCATGGAGAATTCCATGAGGTGGCTGGGAATGCAGATACTCCAACGCCTCTAGAAGCTGGCATGCCCACTTGATAAGCTGAGGCTGAGTCGGAAGCTCTTTTCTCTTTATGAGTTTATCCAAGCTCTCGCCATCAATGTAATCCATTACAGTGTAAACAATTCCGTCCTCTTCAACGAAATCATACACCTTAGGAATGTATGTATGAGTAAGCTCTTTTAACAGATCAACTTCACGGCGAAGGGTCTGCTCGTCGGCCTTAAGGGACCTCTTGTCCGCTTTAAGTACGACTTTCTTGTCCAGACGGATGTGTCTTCCAATGTAAACGACACCGCCACCGCCGGAACCTATCTCTTCATTAATTTCATAAATCCCGGCTATTATTCTGGACATCTTTTCCATATTCCTGTTCTAAAGTCTTTTTTAGTTTTCGTCCTGTGATCTTAAAGATGATGATACATGCGAGCGCAAAGAATACAGCGAAGGACACCAGAGCTATCCCGCCATAAAACAAGATTTCACTTGTAGTAAAAGACATATTCCTCACCCCACACATTTACCTTTTTTCACATACTAATATATCGCTTCTTGACAATATCTTCAATAAAAATCGTCACTCCACAGTGATAGGTATCCTGAACGCACATAACGCATGCTCATCATTTGCATCCGTAATGAGAACAGTAAGTTCTCCATTGGTACTGTATCCACCAAGGTCGGTTACTGTAAGGATCCATCCACCATCTACAATAGTCTGATCAACCCCAAGCCTTAGATTCTCTGAGCTATAGTAGTAAAATACGCTTTTAGCATAGTCTGTAACAGTAAGTCCCAATGCATCAAAAACATCCATAGCCTTAAAAGTAATCTGCTCTTTTCCAAATGTAGACAGTCTCTTTAAGTCCTGAACACTTGATACATTTTGCATCTCAAGCATATATAGATAAAGATTGTTTGGATCATAACCAGAATATGCCAAAACATTATCATCTGCGTAATCAATCACTCTTATCGTGCAAGAAGCCGTGTAATTACCATAAGTTCCTGTAATGGTCGCCTCACCTTCTGACACCCCTTCAACAACAAATCTCTCTTTGTCCTTCGATCTTCGAATGATGGCAACGCTTTCATCACTGCTGGTATACTTAAGCTCATTTGCCCAAAAGATATATTCACCGCCTGCCACAAACTGAGTGTTGAGAGTATCTCCCTTAAGAACAGTGTCTGACTGTATCAGCAGCTTGCCTGACTGCAATGCCCGGGAAGCTGTATTATCTGTATTGTCTGTATCGGCGAATGTATTGTCGGCTGCCCCGGTATTAGCGCTGATATTAGGCGCACTATACGTGGAGCCTGTATTTCCGGAAGTCCTTCTGTTTCCCGAAGATGATCCAAGTGCAGCAACAAAAATAATAAACACCAGAAAAGCTCCTGCAATTGCAAGTGTCACAGGTAGTTTGCTCTTCTTTTTCGTAGGTGCAGTTACGTCTGCTTTTACCTGCTGAACTGGGGAGATTATTTCCGTTGGCTGTATAGGCTCGGGCGCGGGCACAGATGTGGGCTTTTGGATAACTGATGCTTCATCCTTAGGCGTGAGTATCTCGGTTGCACCGAACACTGGCTCAGGCATCATATTTACAGCGTCATCTACAGTTGTTTCCTTGGCAAAAGAACTCTCCCAGGGGGACAGGGTTCGTTTTATACGCATCAGATCTGCCCCAAATTCACCAGGATCCATATATCTGTCTGCAGGATTATAGGCACATGCTCTACAAATAACCATGTATATGTCATTGTCCATTCCTTGGGGTTTTGGAATCACCGCCCCAGACATACGCATTAGATTCGCAGCTTCCCTTTGAGCCTGAGAGATTGGCTCGGGTGCAGGTGGAAGGAATGGCAGTCTGTTATTGTTAAGGAGCCTGTAAAGGACCAGCCCCAAAGAATAAATATCAACTCTGCTATCGTACTTCTCTCCCCTGAAAATCTCCGGTGCGATGTAATCTATTGTGCCCACCCTTGTGGATGCGCCATTAGACCTTTCAACAATTCGTGAAATACCAAAGTCACCAAGCTTATAATCACCATTGTAGGACACAAAAATGTTTGCGGGCTTTATATCCCTGTGCATGATGTCATGTCTTTTACAAAGAGATAATGCCTCGCACATGGATATTCCTATGTCAAGAACGTTTCTGGCACTTAGGGTGTGCTGCTTCATATACTCGATAAGCGGTGTTAGCATTTCCATACGGATCAGGATATCCCAGCCGATCTCACCCTTATGCTCAATCACCTTATAATCCTCAAAGGATACTATGTTGGAATTTCCTTTGAGCTTGAGCATTATTGAGCATTCTGTGGACAGCTCCTCCACATATCCCCTGAAGTAATCGGAGGCGCTTTTTTCGTCCATTCCCTCAGACATTACTTCGTCAACATCGCCTCTGTTCTTGGGAATAGAGATGACTTTAAGGGCGGAACGCATCTTAACGCCAAATTCCTCCCTCTCTATCTCATAAACACTTCCAAAACCGCCCTCTCCAAGAAGTCTGACCACATGCCAGCCCTCAAAAAGTTGTCCGCTTTGTTCAAGCTCATAAATATCCATTAGTCATTCTCCTATGCTGCCATTAAAAGACCCCGTGAGGCCAATATTTACCCGGAATCGAGCTGTCATGCATAATAGGTGTAAATACCTCATTTCTTCTATAAAGAAGCAGTCCATCCAATTCAACTATCTGATTTGGTCCATCCTTCATGCCATAATCCAGAAGTATGGCAAGGCCATCCTCAGTCAGCTGAGCATCCCTGATATTCACATAAGAATCTGTTTTATCAATCACATTACTGATTGCAGGGACTGCCGTTCCTGACGTCGAATCGTATACATCTATCCTCTCCCAGTCTAATCCGTTGTAGAAGTAGTAATAGCACCGAATCATGCAAGGACCACCTGTGGAATCAGAAATGCTGGTGACCAGTATATCATCTACATTATCATGATCAGCATCATAGAACTGGATAAACTCTCCCACATTAGGATAAATCCAAAATGATGGTGTCTCAAAAGAGGCTCCGTCACTCATTTTAAACATATAGCAAGCCTTGACTTCACCAGAGGATTCATCTTTTGTACGTTTAATAGTATCACTTACTCCGTCACCGTTTAAATCGATGTCACCATAATACTCAGGAAGCATATTCCCAAGATATCCAAAATTTCCTGCCATATTCGTAGCGTTTATCATCTTTGAAAGCATGAGCTCGGTGAGATTATTCTCCAAAGTAAGTCCATATAGCGAACTGGGTGTGCAGCTTCCTACTTCTCCAGGCGTTGAAACTTCAGTTGCATCGGATGTTGATGTAGTTTCAGTAACATCATTGACCGCTGTGCTGACAGAATCATTTGTGGACGTTACTGATTCACTGTATTTATCAGCACTTTCATGTGCAGCCTGATACATCGCCTGATTAGGAGCCTCTATGGTACTTCTTCCTGAATTAACCACAACTATAATCCCTACAATTGTCAACACAGCAACAGCTGCAGCAGCTATAATGATCGGTTTCTTATTACTATTCTTCCCTTTTCTAATCTCGGTATGTGGTTCACTGTCTTGCTGTATATTATGCTTTTCTTCCTTTTTCCCGGACACAATTCTTTCAGGTCTTTCCACCGGTTCAGGCTGCTCTTTGGCAATTTCCTCCTGCCGGATCAGTTCAGTTGCCTGGTAGGAGGGTTCTTGTTTCCTTATACTTCCCGGTGTAAGAAGCTCGGTAACACCACTCTCTTCAGTAGCTCTTGCAGGTGACACCGGATCTTTTCCCAGAAATGCCTCATGAAGATCTGCCATTGAAGAATATCTGTCATTCTGAAGAACCGAAAGACCCTTCAGAAGAACACTCTCTTCCTGCGGACTGATTGAAGCCCCAAGCTCAGATGGTTTCTTCAGAATATCACCAACCATTCGATCAATTGCACTTGGAGGGGTCATTCCTGTTATCATCTTGTACAGAGTCGCGCAGACCGCATAAACATCTGTCCAGGGGCCCTGTGGGCCTTTAGTCTGATACTGTTCTGTCGGTGCATAACCATGTTTAAGAATAACAGAAAGACTCTTTTGAGCCTGTGCATCAAATTCTCTAGCCGCACCAAAGTCTATAAGGGTAATCTGTTTATCAGACTGGACCATTATATTTGAGGGACTGATATCTCTGTGAATAAGCCCCTTTGAATGGATCTTTGAAAGAGATCTCATCATGGGTTCGAGCATACTGAAGGCTTCAAAAAAAGTCATGCGTCCGTTTTGCTTTACGTACTTTTCCAGAGTCTGTCCATCCACATATTCCATCACAAAATATGCAGTATTGTGCTCAACAAGAATATCCGTGACATTGACGATGTTACGGTCTCCGGCAAACTCAGCCAGAAGATAGGCTTCCTTTATAAATTTTTGCTTTTCATGTTCAAAGGTTTCAGCAGCATCTCCCGCTGACACTGTAATATTGGTAGAGTGCTCAGATAGCCTGTTAACATAACCGGCAGGATAATACTCTTTTATGGCCACTTTTTTATTAAGTCTTGTGTCACAACCCACATAGGTTATTCCAAAGCCTCCCTGACCAAGGACAACTCCTACATAATAGCGATCAGAAAGGATACTGCCTACAGGAAGCGCATTATCTGCATTCCTGACAGCAGTATCCTTACCGCAATGGGGGCACTTTACGTGCCCCTTTTCAATTATTGACATACAGTGTGGACAATACATCCCATTCCCCCTCAACTAACCATCAATAGTACCATACATACATACCATAAAGAATCTCTCCGGAATCCTCCGCAACATCCCAATAAACCGGACCAATTACATCATCCACAAATATTGCATGGTTCTCATAAATATACAGATCGCCATCAAATACACCGGTTGTAACATAGTCAGCTGGGTCAACCAGTTTCCAGTTAAGATTCGCAAGGCTCCTCTTGTATGACTCTCTCATGTCATTGGCTGTTGTCTCATTATCGGACAATACGTAAGCACCATAGTAGGCGATATTTCTTTTACCCAGACTGTTATTGATATACTTCTCTCTATCAAGCTCGCCGGTCATCTTATATTTCAATCCGGTCCCGTTTGAAAGTCTGAGATTTTTTACAGTTTCTCCATTATCACTGTAATCAAATTGAACAACACTTACATCAGGTACATTCCCTATTTCTTTCTCAAGAATGGACTTGAATTTATCCTCCTTGATCTCAGTTACATCACCACATCCTGCGAGACATCCCATAACAGCTGTGACAGCAAAAATCGAAACTAAAGCCTTGAACATTTTTTTCATAACACGTTATCTCCTTTTTATTCTTTCTCTACAGTAAATTTGTACTTAAGACATCCAAGCATTGAGTCCAAGTCATCCTTTGGAGTAAGGATGATGTTTACAGTATGCTCACCTGCATCCATAGTACCAGGCAGCAGATCAATGGAAAGAGTAGTAGGATCAAGCCAGTCTGCCTTATAAACTGTACTATCAGGATCCGAGAGGTAAACAAAAGCCCATACATCACCGCTGTAATCGCCGCAAAGCGTGAACTTGACATTCTCTGGATTGTACTGATCCTTCGTTACTACTGTATCCCTGTCAGGAACAAGAGTAAGTTCCTTAGCACTGCCTTCATCAAAGCAGCGGATATTAAAGAACTGTGTGTCTGAGCCTTCCGTTATTCCGGGGCATATAAATTCAGCTCTGGTAGTTCCGGGAGCCTTGGCCGTAAAGTAAAAGAATCTGAATCCCGAGCGGTCTTCAAATGTTACCTTACCAACAGACTCATCTGATGAAGAAAATACAATTGTTGTTTTATCAAAATTCTTGTCTACACGCGGCACAAGACTGGTCTTATCCCCAACCAGCAGTACCGGTGATCCGGGATACATGATCTCACTGGAATCATTGTAATAAGCAGCATCAACATCTCTGTACACAGGATTGGCCTTAATCCCCCGAGCTGTAGTTGAAGGAGTCAGATCTGAAGAAGAGTTTTCTGTCGGCTCACTGACAGTAAAGTCTGTCTTTATAACAAAATTAACCTCCACCCTTCTGGACGCATCCATATCAACCTGACCATCGCTCCTATATATAGGATACTGATATGAATAGCCCTCAGCTTCTGCTATAGAACCAAGGACATTCTTTATTGAGTCGGCAAGTGTGCTGTCATTCACACAGTATTCCATAACACTCTTCGCTCTGTTAAGAGAAAGGGTCATGTTGTAATCATAATCACCCTTAGTATCTGTATGTCCCTCAAATCTTACAGATTCGATTGAAGACTGCACGTCATCCCTCATAAGCACAGAACTATATATCTTAAAAAACTCATCAATATACTCTTTTGCAGCATCTTTTACTTCGTAGGAGTCTGTGTCGAAGAGAATATCACTGTTCATTGAAATGGTACCAGTAAAATCATCGATGGAGACATCCACTGAAGATGCCCCAAAAGCTTTCTTGAGTTCCCCAAGGAGTTCATTACGCTTTTTCTCGATCTCACTTAGCTCGCTCTCACTCATCTGTTCTAGGGCGTACTGATTTACATTCCTTCTAAGCTCGTAATAAAGAAGTTCTGGCACCTCAAGACTTATACTGCTGAGAATCCCATTATCAAACTTGAAGATTCCGTCTATTTCCTTTGTACTCGCAAAAACAGCCTCCTCCTGCTTGTTATCTGGAGATGTATTTGTTCCATATGTTATCTCCTTATCACTGTTCTTATAGATAATGGTATCATCACCCTTTAAATAAAGATTGTGATCAGTGTAGTAATTCAATATCTCATCATAAGTTCTAACTCCGCAGGACATATCCTTAGCAAGAGAATAAACACCGGACTGATCGGTTATCCTGACCGAGCAAATAAAGCACTGGTCAAGCTCAACCGGAAAGCCGAAAACATTGATGGCACGTGCCAGTACCTCACCGTCCTTATACTTCAAAGAAAACTCGTCAGTGATAGCACATGATTCCACCATGGTTGAAAGGTCAATACTGATCTCAGGTGAATCATCCTTGCCCATAAAATAATGGATTTTACTCCCGACAGTTGCAGTGATGAGATCATCAGTTTTTCCGTCTTTTATATAGGGCTTGAAATCAAAGTAGTTCTTCTGAAACTGCGGATCATTACTAAAGGCGTCATCAGACCTTGGTGCATCTGCTGATGCAGTTGTATCAGCGCTTGCAGGCGAGTTACTCTTTATCCCGCCATTTGCCAGATCTACGTTCTTACTTCCGCCGCAGCCCCCCAGCAAAAGAGTTGTCGTCGCAAGCAAAAGCGCCACTGTAACAAATATCTTTTTCATAATAATCTCCTCCAAAACATGTGCTCTATAGCATCCTCCGCGTAATCATAATTTTCTTGTATATTCAAAACCCTTCACCCTTAGGGGTAATGTTGGCAATTACATTGTCCTCTGTAATCTGATAGCAATTAGCAATATTCTGGAGCGCATTACCTAAAACGTTAGTTTCATCAGCTCGCTTGTTAGTCTTGATAATTAGTATATCAAAGGGCAATTCTGCAAGAATCCTTCCTATACCGGAAAGTGAATTTTTGATGCTCGAAAGCTCTTTCGCGATATTGCGAATACTTTCTGAACATACCTTGATTTCGCTGGCATTCGACTTTAAAGCATCCGGATTGACAGAAAACATCTCTGTCACATGAATATTTGATGCATATTCTCCTTGATGATTATTATCAAAATCATATACCGGTGTGTTGTCTACATAATGAACACCATGGTATTCATTATTCTGGTGAGTGATCGTATTATATACACCATTCCAAAATGAATTCCAGGAATCCTCAGCCCAGTTCTTAAATTTTCTGAAATAATCAGCAAAGCAGTCTTTAATCCAAAGAATAAACTCAGCTTCCCCAGGCAGCCTAAACGTAAGCTTAGCTATCCCACGAAGCTCCAATTCAGCAATGAGACTTCTAAGCAATCTAAGAGTAGCCCACAGTTCCTCCATATTAGTAAAATGGTAATTCATAGTGCTAACCAGCAACGATTGCCATGTGCTGTCATCAATCGTGATATGATCAGCCATTCTAGCATCGTTTGCTATAAGTGCAGGTATTCCAACACGAATAAGGAAATCTAAAGCGTGTTGTCGCTCTCCACTACTAAGCCCCTTTAGTGCTGAATCGGTAACCTCATCTAGTATTCTTGAAAGTTCACTCTGTCGGGTTTCTTTCAATCCGTTACCATCAAGCTCCCAGGAAAAAGTATCATGTTCTCCCAGAATAGGTATATCCGTATGCCCTTCTTGATTAGAATGAACATATATCTGTTTACCGGGATTATTATTAAGCAGCTTTCCAATTATTGTATCCTGTGGATAAATATTCCTCTGTTTACTCGATAGTTCCTTGTACCCCTCTTCAAAATTCTCAATGAATTCCGGATTATGACCAGGACCATCTAAATTTGTAACCTGAACCACCTTGTCACGAACGGACTTATCGCTCATCATATAAGCTGAGGAAACATCATTGCCGGCCTTTGAGTGACCTGTAAGATACATTCTGTCCGAATCAACGCTCTTCAGGTAATCTCTGGACAGCCTCTGAGCTGTAGTTCCCCCCGGCTCAAAACCAAGTTCAAAGTCTTCATTCCATCCCATGGTTGTACCATCGGTTCCCCTCATGGCAACCACAGATGATCCTGATCCGTCATTCATGTCTATAGTCATGGCAGCCCACTGGGCATCATTTGACAAAGTACTCTGACGCCCGGCATCCCACATGGAATTACCATTAACAGCTGCCAGGTTATTAATCTTACACTCCTTATACCTGTCACTCTCCGCAACTGCCTTAAGAAGCGCCTCTTGCTCTTCGTTTAGCAGATTTTTTCCGTTACTGTCCTTGATTTTGTTGCCTTCCAGCATCCTTTTTGCAAATTCCTGCATTGAGACACCGTTTTCCAGCTCGGATTTAGTCCATGTTACTCTGCTGTCCTCAAACTTAACATAACTCATGGTCGAGAAAACAAGAGCGTCAACATCGCTATAGTTTGAAGCATTCATAACTTCAGAGGCGTTCTGAACATATATAGCTACATCACCACCTTTTGCACTACTCATACTCCAAACTTCCTCCTTATCTGCTCTTTTGTAACCTTCTCGTACTGCCCTTCCCTGTATAGGATCACATGATCACCATTCCACTCAAAATCCAGACCATACCCATATCCTGTACTCTGAAGCTTGTCCAATAGGCCAAAGGCAACCTCTGCCGCTTCTTGAGCATCGTTTGCTTTAACAGTTACATCCGCCTGCACTGCAGCGTTACCGCTCTTTTTGTATTGTTCTAAAGATCCATATGTATTCTCCGACAAAAGATATTCCACCTCTAGTTTCTTTTGCACAATACCCTTTGATGAAGAGAAAATCTCTTTTATTTCTTCTTCGACCTCAGACTTATAAAGGTATCCTTCATAGTTATCCAAGAGCCCACTTCCATCTGTCTCGACCCTTAGTTCGAAAGAGACTCCATTCCCTTTACAAGTAGCACTGCCAAAATAATAAGGTCTTGAGAAGTTTACTCCATCATCGCCATTATTTACCGAAGAGATGCTGAAGCTTTCTTTGTATTTCTGCTCCAGACTTTTTTCAACCACAGGAATAATGCCCTTCTCAGAGTACTTTCCCAATACCGATTCTTTTCCACATCCAAATAAAGAAAGAGCCATGACCAATCCCAATAACGCAGTTGTTAGCTTTCTGTTCAAAATTACCACTACTCCTTAAGTGCTTTTCAGCACTTTACTATAATCCCCGTATTGTTGTCAGGAGCTCCCTTTTCATCTACAAGTCTGTGAATATCCTCAAGAAATTCTCTGGCATCCCGATCGTTATTAACGTTCTCCAGCATATCCGGAATAGACTTTATATACTCGTCCCCTACAACCTTATAAATACCGTCACTGCATAAAAAGAACTGATCACCCTTTTTAACATCACCGCCAAACCTGTTACAGATAAGATTTTCGTCAGTACCGACAGACTTAAGAAGCTTTCCGTTTAATGCTGCATTATCAAAAGCTCCAACCTGGTTCTCCCACACATCATCTCTGGTGATCTGAAGCATTTCCTCTCCATCATTCCTGTAGGCTCTGCTATCTCCAACAGAAATGACACAGTACTTGCTTTTATAAATGATTACAGCTACTACTGTTGTTCCACAAATAGCGTTATGATTGTACTCACCATATATGAAAGCATTCGCTGCCTCAACAGTCCTTTCAAAGCCATCAAAGAGTTCCGATGGATTTCCCCTGAATGGTTCTTTAACTGAATCTGCATATTCCCTTAATCGCTTTATCAGCTCGCCGGATGCGATTTCTCCCTTTGAATGGCCTCCCAAACCATCAGCCACACAGAATACTGCAAAATCATCTCTCCTTATGGTCAGTACAGCGTCCTGGTTCACTCCCGGTCTGCTTCCCGGGTCTGTGTAGGAAGCATATATTATATTTCCCGTCTCTAATACATTTTGAAACATAAACCACATTGGTATGTCTCCCTGTCGAATTTTTTGTCTTACTGTTTCTCTATAGAAACAACATACGTATGTCTCCCTATTGTGACTCTGGAATTAGTGATAATAAGCTTGGGGATTCCGGGTGTAAGGGCAACCCCATTGACTGCAGAATGATTCTGCACCTGTTTGAGATCCTCATATTTTACAACATCGTTATCGACAGAAACAGTTGATTGGTGGCCATGAACAGTAGTGTCGTCGCTTATTACTATATTGTTGTCAGGCTGTCTTCCAATCTTAATCTGATTGATAAGCTCACACCTGAAAGTCCTGGACGAATCGGCAGCATCTGTAAGCGTAAATTTGTACCGCTTTATCTGACCCATATTTCCGTCCGGAGTCATGTGCACTGTTCCGCTATCGCCATGTCTTGAATTTGCGCCGATCATTTCTGTCTTCTCGTACTCCTCCTTTACCGGTTGCGGATTTTGAACAGGAGCTACTTTCTTCTTTTTCTTAATCGACATAGCGATCAAAATAATAATCAGTGTAATAACAAAAGCTACTACGGCAGCAATAACACCAGTCAACCAAAGAGGGATCTTCTTTGCAGGTTCAGGTTCAGGAGGTGTTTCCACTACAGGCGGCTCTTCCTTCTTTTCCTCAACTACAACAGGCTCTGGATCAGCCTCTTTTACTGAAAAAGGCATGTCAACGTTAAATACGACTTCAGTTCCGTCTGACAAAGTAAGCTTGCTGCTGTGCCTGCCACCTATCTTGGCTTCCTGAGGGATTGTTGCCTCAAATACCGTAAGCGAATTGTCACTTGCTGTTATCTGTGTAAGATCAGAAGCACTGGTTTCTTCCAGAATAAAAGATTCACACCCCATAAGTCTTGATAGCGCAAACATATTTGAGAGTTCTGAATCGTTCTTTCCTGTCTTTGTACCAATTGTGTATATGGGATAGGGTGACTCCTCAAGTTTCTTATTGAGAGCATCCCTGGTAACTGTAAGCGGCTTATTATCAACGCCGTCAGAAAAGATTATTATTCTTGTATATCCCTCGTAATTCTCTGCATTGAGTTCATCAATGACATCATAGAGAACATCTGTAAGATAAGTCTCCTGATCCACATGCTCAATTGACTCTACAACAGTCTTAAGCAGTGTATAGTCAGTTGAATATTGATCAGAAAGATAACTAATCTTATCTGAAAAAGTTGCAAGCCTGAACTGCTCTTTTTCCCCATGCGCTTCCAGAATCGACTCTATCATCCCCTTAAACATTTGTCTGGAATCATGGGGAATAGAAAGAGAATTATCCACCATGATGAGGGTTCTCATGGCATAAGAATCGTCTGAAATTGAATATGACTTGGGTGTTTCAGCAGGAATATTGCCAATCTGGTATGCACTGGCCTCTGTCGCAGATGTGCCCTTTACATAGACTTTTACTGTGCTTTCGTCCTTAGTCACAACTGCCTGCATAGCTCTTGCATCCGTGGTCGCATATGCTGTATATGCCCCCATCATACTAATTGCAATGGACACAACAAGCCCAAGTATCAAACGTGTTTTTCTATTTCCTCTTTTCATTCCTCAAAACTCCATTCTGTATTAATCTACCAAAGACAGTGCCCGTGAGCACTGCCTTTGGTTTCCTTATATCCTTCTATGCTATTTACTGAATAAGCTGTACATCTGCCTTAAGTGAATTTGCAGTAGCTGTGTTGTCTGTCTCAGCTGCCTCGTAGTTCTTAGCAATCTCGATAAGATCATCATGGTACTCCTGGCACATATCGAAAATAACCTTCATCTCATCAGACAGTCCATTAAACTGTGTAGCGTACTTTGTTCTTGCTTCGCCTCTCCACAGAGACTGTGTTGACTCTACCAGTTCAAGCATCTTATCTGTGCACTGCTTAACGTCAATTGCATGCTGTTCAAAATTATTAGCCTCTTGTCTGAGATCATTTACATCACTTACTCTTAATGCTGTTAATATAGGCATAATTGTCCTCCTTATAATAAATCCTGATTAGTTTTATTGTTGCTATTATTTGTTATTTTGTTATTGATAGTTTCCGTAAGCTTAATTCTTTATAGCTTATTCCTGAGCGATAATCTTGTTTGTATCCTCAGTCTGATTGTACTCCTGAAGAATCTGTGTGAGACCATTTACATACTCATCAATTGTCTGCGCGAATGTCTCGAAGTTAGGATATTCTTTTCTGAAGTGCTCCTGGAATGCTGTGCTCGCATCACCTTCCCACTTTGTTGTGAGCTGTGTCTGCTCAGTGTTGATGTCTTCTGCTTTCTTTCTGAACTCTACGTTCAACTGCTTGAGCTGATCAATCACGTTCTGGATATCTGCGCTACTCTTAACATAAATCTCTGCCATTTTTAATTTCCTCCTTAGGTTTTTTAATGGTATTGGCTTTTAGTTTAAACTTAATTATCAGCAACACTTATTGCTGCAAGTTCCGCATCTCTTGTTCTTCTTGCAATTTTCTCAATTGCACTAGCAGTTCTCCTGATTCCATCTGCTGTAGTGTTTATATTACTCTGAACCTTCCTTCCCTTTTCAATGTAAACATCGGAATTTTCACCGTCCCAACTACCGTTGATAGAGCTTAAGGCGCCGCCCAAACTGTTCGCATTTCCATCCATACTTCCGGCTATAGCCCTAAGCCTTCTGGCTGCATCCATGGCTCTTCTATAGTCCATTTGTATCTGCCATGCTGTTCTCATCCTTTTTCACCTCCTAGATCATCTGGATATCTGTCGCAAGCTGGCTTGCTGTCTGAACATTGCTCTCCTCAGCCGACTCATAGATACCCGCCATCTGAAGAATTCTGTCAGGATAAGTCTGAAGTCTGTCCAGCATGCTGTTTATCTTTTGTTTGCTATCGTCGTAGTCTGTCCTCTGCTTCCTCGCTGCTTCGCCTTGCCAGTAACCGCTAGTTCCCATTATCTCATTTGTTATCTGGTTTATATCATTCCTTATATTATTCAGATCTGACTGAACTACGTTTTTTTGTGTTTTTAACTGTTCCGGAGTGACCCGAAGAGTAATTGAAATTGCCATATTCCCTCCTCATTATACTGGCATCTGATTGATCATGCTTGCTACGCTTCTCTCGCAATCAGAATACTGTGCATGTGCAAACCTTAGTTCCTCAAGTATTTTTCTGAAATCGCTTATCATGTTCTGGGTTTTTTGCTTATCAACATCGAAGGTATGCAAGAATTCGTTGTGCGCTTCACCTTCCCACATGCTGTTCAGTGCATTCATGTGATTTACCATGTCATTAAAGTGTTGTACCAAGTTCTGGTAGTAGACGTTGTAATCACTAATGTCACCGTTAAATGTTTCCAGATTGTTTGCCATTCGTTCAGCCATCTTTTTTTATTCTCCCTTCCGGTCTAGTGAAATAGATCAAGTATTTCATTTAATACCTGCATGTTTATTCTTCTGTTTGATCTCCAATTTCTGCTGAATCTTATAACTCTGAACTGTGGAACGCTTATTTCAAATTTCTCATTGTCCATGTTCGAGATGATTTCATCCTCACAATCATCATATCTCCTTGCAATCCATATTCCCGTTTCGAAAAGTGCTCTTTCCTGAGAAGCCTCTCTCCTCACATCGTTCTGTAAATAGTTTAGCGATGATATGATCGCCCCCATGCTACTCATGCCAGAAAGCATATGTTTTACATCTTCAATGTCATAGGCGTTTCTATTAAGTTGTCCACTGCCCTCAGCAAAGGCTCTTGAAGCGGTTCTTAAACCATCTGTATAAATCTCAAACATCTTTGTTTTCCCTCTGTCTGATTGTAATTTACCACACCCTCCATTCGTCATTATCATAATCTGACGAACTGCACTTTTTTTCGGATGAATGGTATTTTTTGTATATTTACACCAGAATCAGGCGGGTTCCGCTTGTCACATAGCAGTCTGACAAAGTGTTCTGTTTTGGAAGAATCATAGAGTCATTCATCTTGTAAATATTGAGTTTTCCTTTATCTCCCTGAAGCTTTGTTCTCTCCTTTTGTTCAATCATCTCAGTTATTTCAAGAATCACTCCCTCTATCGCAACATTTTCGTTAAGACTAAAGTTATATGTCTTGTCAACTGACGGAACAAAGATATCCACTAAAACCATGCTATACCTCCAATAGTTTATCCATTATGTCATTTTCCGATTCTCTGTCTGCCATAATGATTTTTTCAGGCTCCGTCTGGTCAGCTCTGAAGCGCTGAATAACCATTTTTACAAGATTGTATTCCATCAGCTCCTCAATCTTATCCTCAAAATATGTTAGCTCAAGCTTAAGTATTCCCTGGCGATGTTCATCAAGCCTAAGACAAACAGCTTTTAGATTCAGCCTGTACAGATAACAGGGTGGAAACTTCTGATTCTCCTCATATATTACAAAAGAGTGAGAAGCGTTTGATAAAACCTCCAGAATCTCGTCAAGCTCCTTAGATATTCTATATGAACCATCTTCATCTGGTACGATATACTTGTCAGTAATCAGTTCTCCAAAGGCTTCCTTAAGCTCTTTTTCATCAGCGGATAACTCAGACAACTCATCGGGAAATACCAGCCCGTCTATCTCCCTCTTGAACATAAGAAGAAGGAATTCATGAAAAGAAAGGATCAAAGTCTTATTTGACATTTGTTTCATTTTAGCACCTCTCTTATCACGCCCTTGTAACTTCTGGATACCGGAATCATTGAGCCGTCTGTAAGATAGAGCATATTATCAGCCCCCACGTATTTCTTGACCTTATTCAGATTAACGATGTATCCTCTGTGACACCGAAGGAACTGTTCCGGAAGCACATTCTCCAAATTATCGAGAGTCTCATAATATCCATATTCTTCCTTCTTAGTCCGTATGTAGACCTTCTTGGCGCTGGCTTCCACATATAAAATACTGTCAAATGGTATCTTTGTAACACCTTCCTTTGTATCAACGCTGATACTTTGACGATTTTCGCTTTCAACGGGTTTTAGTACCGTATCCAGAAACTCGCAGACCGTCTCCTTAATACTCTCTTCATCAGAAGGTCTTAGGACAATGGCTGATGGCAAAATGTCAGGTCTTACGTATTCCTTTGGGGAAACAGACATATCCACCATAAGAAGTAGTGAGCTCTCAGGAAAGCTCTCACGCAAAAGAGATGCATCAATTCTTCCGTTTTCTTTATCAAAGTCCAGACAACAAAAGTCGTTGATGTCTGTATCCCTCACCGTACCAACAAATTTCTGTTTGGTATGACACTCCACGATCTTGCTTTCATCGTCACTTCTGATAGCTATGTTGTCCTTGACAAGTCTTGAGAGAAATCCGCATTCCTTCTCATCCTTATCATATATAATGCCTGCTATCATATTTACCTTCCTTTAAACATGGGAAGTACGACTTCTGTAGCTGTTGTGTCATTATCCATAGGAAGCATCGCCCTGCCGGGAGCTTTGACATTGTTCATGCTACGTCTGTCATGGTTCTCAAAATTCATATTTGCAACAGATGTAGAGTTAACTGCACCACCAAAGTGCATTCCCTTCTTATCCCGCACAAACATCCTATAGAGATTAATGGCAGTTGCTGAACCAAGCGAATCCTTATCCACTGTTGCAAACCAGAAAATATTATGCAGTGCGCCCCTGTCTATGATCATCTCCATGTTTGGCATTATATTAGCAGGAACACCTTCCTCTGTAGGTCTTTGCATTCTCTCGACAAACAGTGGGAGATTCTCAATAAAGATAAATATCTTTCTGTATGTCTGCATGAATTCGAATATCTCATCATCCTCTGCGTTCTTCTTGGTAAGTTCAGCCTTGGCCTTATTACGAGGTGCAACTTCATTTCTGAGAAGTTCGCTCAAGTAAAGGCCCCACTCGGTCTCGCTAGGAATGAACTTAGCTCCAATAGTTTCTGCAAATCCTCCAAGGTGCTTCTCAAAATCGACAATTACAACCTCTCCGCTAATCTCGGTTGCAGATGCCGCAAGAACCTTAAGTGCATTGGTCTTACCCTTCTTCTTTGATCCGCTGATGATATATGTATAAATCTTGCTGAGATCTATGCCGTAGCTCTCTGCAAATCTGGCCTCATAACCCACGGGCAGAAGATTATTTGTTTCAAACATCTTTCTGGTATCAGGAAGCTTTGAAAACTGAGACCACTCTGGATCCTGTGGGATCTCAGGAATAGGTCTTGCAGATGCATTCCCAGCTTCTTCCCAGGCTGCCTGCATCCTAGATGCAGCTTCCTTAGCTTTATCATTCATCTCATTCTCATTAGCTGCTTGGGCCAAAAGAGCTGTCTGGAACTCGAGAATGCGTTCACCAACTTTACCAACACCACGTCCCTTTACGCCAGCCTCAGGATTGAGTCTAACCCTTGAAACTCTCATGTAGTTGCTGTAATCATAAACGTTGTTAAGTTCTAGGCAGATTGGTGTTCTGAAGTTCTGAGCTATGCTGTTAGGTATCTCACTGTTTCCTGTACCTGTAGCTGTTGCGACAACGAATATACCGCAGCTCATACCCTCTTTTAATAATTTTTGCAAAACAGGGAAGTATGTATCCCCCGTTCTTGCAAGCAGTGAAGCAAAGTTATCGATGATAACAAACGCTGCAGGTATCTTATCCATACCATAGGTCTCACAGTACTGCGTATAGCCTATGTCTCCCATGAGTTCCTTGCGTTCCTTCATTATCCTCAGGAGTAATGTAAAGAACTTCTCGATACGCTCATTGTCATCTCCATCTTTGACAATCCCTCCGATATGAGGAGCATGCTCAAGCACAGAGAATTTTCTTGCGCTAAACTCAAGGATATAGAAGTTCACCTCAGCAGGTGAATATCTTAACATCATCCCATATACGAGTGACTGCAGGAATGTAGTCTTTCCTGTTGTTGGAGCACCGAATATAAGGATGTTTCCTGCCTTCTTGAAATTGATGGCAAATGCTTCCTGTCTCTGATTCTCCGGATCATCGTACAGGCCTATGCTGATCTCAATGTCAGAGCTCTTACCGTGCTGCTTCCAGCTATGTCCGTCAAATACCTCACCCTCATCATATCCGCAGCCCTTAGGCAGCTCTGAAAGAGCAATATTTGTGGGAAGAAGCGGAAGGAACAGGCTAAAGTCATGATCGTAATGATTCTTCTTTGCTATATAACCAAGATAGGATACAACTGCTTCCAGCTGAGTTCTCTCAGGCTGCTGAGGCAGCTTTTTCTTGGCATTGGTAAAGGAGCTTTCAGCAGTAACCAGCTTTTGGGCATCAAATCCCTGCTCAGCAATCTGCTCAAGAAGAGTGATCATATTCTCCCTGTTATTGTCTGTATCGGGATAATCAACACCCTTTGAAGAGAGGGACTCAATAACCTTTTCCGCAATCTGATCTTTGTCATTTCTGGAGGTATCAACCAGCACTGTGCTGTCAGGTCCAACAATTTCAGTAATGTATGAAAGAAGCTGATTAATCCATCCAACCTTCTTCTCTCTCTGTTTAACACTTCTTGCATGATTGCCTTCAAGAGAAGATGTTCCATCAATGTCTAGCATCTTAGCAATATCTGTGCTGACAGAGGCCTCATCATCATAGTAAGTAGCTCCGCTATATCCGGACTGGAACAGCTCATAAAGCTCGTCATTACCAACCTGAAGGTAGCATCTTCCAGACTGGGTAAGATAAGCAGCGTCCGGCTTATGAAGCATATCCACACTGTCCTGTCTGCTCTGAACACGAAGACAAAGTTTAAATCTTGAGTTGGACCAGATATCATCACTGACACTTCCTGCAGGCTTCTGAGTAGCCATGATAAGGTGAATACCAAGGCTTCGACCTACACGGGATACACTAACGATTTCCTGAATAAACTCAGGCTCTTCTTTCTTCATCTCCGCAAACTCATCAATTACCATGATAAGGTGTGGAAGCGGAACAGCTGCTTCATGGTTCTTGTACAGTTTAGTGTAGTCTCTTATATCTTTTACGCCATAGCTGGCAAAAAGAGCTTCTCGCCTGTCTTTCTCACTCTGAATGGAAAGAAGGGCTCTCTGGATCTGGTTACCTGAAAGGTTCGAGATCTGTCCAATCATGTGAGGAAGATCCATAAACAGGTTAGCCATTCCACCGCCCTTATAGTCAATAATGAAGAAACTTACATCATCAGGACTGAAGTTTATGGCAAGTGAAAGGATGTAGGTCTGCAGTGTCTCAGACTTACCGGAACCAGTAGTACCTGCCACAAGGCCGTGAGGTCCGTGGTACTTCTCGTGAATATCCAAATAGCATGGCGCTCCACCGGCTTTCTGTCCCACAAGAGCGCGCATGGATTCGTAGGTTCTGTTCTTCTTCCATCTGTTCTCTACGTCCAGATCCTCCAGTTTCTTTACTCCATACATCTCAAAGAATGTAATGGAACTTGGAACATCCCCACCGGTCTCTATCTCCTGAACCTCCACATTGGCAAGTCTGTCTGCAAAGGCTGCTGCCTCTGATACAGCAACCTCGTCAAACGCGATTGCCATTCTGTCTTCATAATCATCAGTGGTATTATATATTCCGCTGTATGTTTCATCATTCTCAATAATATACTCACATTGGTTGGGCAGCTCCTCATAGCGCTGAACCATGTATATTGTTGACAGGCCATATTCTTTCTCGGGCGCCATAATATACTTGGAGATAAGTTCACCCTCCAGGAATTCAGGAGCAGCAATTACAAGAATGTAATATGGTTTTGGTATATTGTCCTTGTTGGAATAAGATGATGCTGCATTATCAACTCTCTGGCGGATTATCTTGTTGAGCTCATACAATACATCACTGGCAGATTCTTTGTCACTTGCCACATATCTGAAAGACTTGGTTTCATTCCATACATGTGGAAGCCACTTTACAAAATCCCACTCTCGTCCTATTCCATTCTTTTTTTCATCATAGATAAATACAAGTTTGACATCGGTATAGGAGTTATTGGCTGCAATCTGTACTATAAGGTTCCTTACTACACTGATACCGCCAAGCATTCTTCTTCCGCCGATGACACCAACCAGCTTCTGTTCCAGAAAATCCACACATACAGGAACATCCTTCAGCACAGAATATGTCTTTTTCAAATCCTCCGGAATAGAAATAAGAGCGTCGTCCGTCATGGTGAATTTCTGGTCCGGAGTCTCAATCTCCACCTGGAATGGCAGATTTCCGATTCCAAGTCTGTGGGTCAGAAAATCTTTCTGAGTTGCATTTCTACACCACAAAAGAGGCTTATTATCATCATATGTGCTGCATTCTCTTGATGAAACATACCTGTCCCTTAGAGCATATGTATTCTTGTCATATTTTTCCTTAATTATCTGTTCCTGTTCATTAAGATATATGCCGTATTTTTCATTTCGCTTTCTTTCGTACTCCTCGTACTCTTTTACAGCCCTCTTCATGCTGGTGATACCACGAATGGATCCGATGGTCGCAGAAGTAACCGCTGTAACAAGTCCGACATACATAAAGATTCCACGGCTCATTCCCGAAACCTGAGATGCATAAATCATAAATGCACAGCCAAGAAGCATGGGCAAAGCCATGCTTAAAGATGCACCTATGACTGAGAATACCCCCCGTCGTCTAATTTCTTCCTTTGCCTGTGGCGGAGTATCAATTTTAATTTTGTCGGTCTCAATCTTGTTGATCCTTCTTGGAGACCTGTGGAAAATTGTGGTTAATTTCTTATGGCTCACCCTGTCCAAAGCTGGTGGCGATGCAACTACCTTCTGAAGGACTGCCTCGTTTATTTTCGCAGCACTCTCTGCCTTGTTAACAGCGATTTCTTTTCCCAAAAAGACAATTCTAAGGCCAAATATATCAATACAGTCTCCGAACTTAAGCCTTTCCGGCCCAATTACTCTTTTATTGTTCAGGAAGCTTCCGTTCGCGCTGTCATTGTCCTGGAAGATATAGTCTGTTCCATCACTATAAACTTGAGCATGGTGAGTTGATACGAACTGTTTGCCTTCATAGCCAAAACAGATCTCGTTGTCTTCTGTTCGTCCTATCTTGAGAGGCTGTTTCAACCCAAGGAGACTGTAATGATCGTACACCGCAAAGTACTCATCACTTTGTCTTACCATTAAGGACAGAATGTGCCTTCCATTCACAAGAATCTTAAACTCATTCTTCCCTAAAGACGCACTTTCATCCAGGGGCTGCTCAAAGCAGTCCCCCGTGTCTGTCAGATACTCAAGGTCATATTCCTCTGATGGCAAAAAGAACCATGTACCATCCCTGACTTCAAGCCGTAATTCAATATCCGAAACAATATTGAAAAGGCTTTCAGCCAAAAGTATTGAATAATCGGCATCATTGATTGCCGGTAGCAGGAACCTTTTAAATGCATCATGACTGTAGACTGTGATAAT
>JAEEGL012155556.1_pt1 | contig 26688 bp, 13 predicted proteins | sample 9134231 | NCBI WGS metagenome assembly JAEEGL01 (sample SAMN16246548, study PRJNA631951) | gut metagenome | biome: gut microbiome; feature: rumen; material: fiber-attached | host: Bos | place: Iran: Karaj | collected 2018-10 | reverse complement strand
TATCCTTTTGTCGATGTCAAGGTGCTCGACCCCGAAACCGGCGAGGAATGTCCTGTCGGGGTGCAGGGCGAGATGTGCTGCCGAGGCTTCAACGTGATGAAGGGCTACTACAAGAATCCCGAAGCCACGGCCGAGGTCATCGACAAGAACGGCTTCCTGCATTCCGGCGACCTGGGCGTGAAAGACGAAGAGGGCTTCTACAAGATTACCGGCCGCATCAAGGACATGATTATCCGTGGCGGTGAGAACATTTATCCGCGCGAGATAGAGGAGTTCCTCTATCACATGCCCGGCATCCGCGACGTACAGGTGGCTGCCGTGCCGTCGAAGAAATACGGCGAGGCCGTCGGCGCCTTCATCATCCTCGAGGAGGGTGCAAAGATGACCGCCGAGGACGTGCAGCTGTTCTGCCGGGGAAAGATAGCTCGCTACAAGATTCCGAAGTACGTCTTCTTCATCGACCAGTTCCCCCTCACCGGCTCTGGAAAGATTCAGAAGTTCAAGCTCAAGGAGATGAGCCTGGAGCTGTGCCGCCAGCAGGGCATCGAGGTCATTTAGAGTCTAGAGAGTGTAGAGCGTGTAGAGTGTAGAGTTTGCTACCGCGCAAGAATCCCTTGCTGTAGCAAACTCTACGCTCTAACCTTATTAGCGCGGTAGCAAACTATTCGCTATATACTATTTTGACAATTCCTCTGTGAGCACGGCCTCCAGCTCCTCGGCCGAGAGGCGCAGGCGAAAATGGCCGGCAGAGGCGATGCTGATGCCGCCTGTCTCCTCAGAGACGATGACCACCAGGGCATCGCTCTCTTGGCTCATGCCCAGGGCAGCACGATGGCGAAGCCCCAGCTCCTTGGGAATGTCAAGGTTGTGGCTCACGGGCAGGATGCAACCGGCAGCCTGGATGCGGTGCTTCGAAATGACCATTGCCCCGTCGTGGAGGGGCGAATTCTTGAAGAAGATGTTCTCAATGAGGCGCTGATTGATGTTGGCATTCACCGTCTCGCCTGTAGAGGCGACATCGTTGAGCGCCATGTCGCGCTCAATGACGATGAGCGCTCCCACCTTGCCTTTCGACATCTGCATGCAAGCCATGACAATGGGTATGATGTCGCGCTTCAGCTGCTCCTTATCCTTGTCCTTCGTATGCTTTGGCATGAAGAACCTGGTCAGCAAACGTATGCGCTGGTGGGCACCCAGGTTGAAGAAGAACTTGCGGATGTCGTCCTGGAAGAGAACGATGATGGCGATGACGCCCACGCTGGCCAGCTTGTCGAGAATGGTGCCCAGCAGCTTCATCTCGAACACCTGCGACACCAACAGCCAGACCACGATGAAGAAGACAATGCCCACAAACACGTTCAGTGAACGTGAGGCTCGCATCAGCCGGTAGACGTAGTAGAGCATCATGCCTACCAGCAGTATGTCAATAGCGTCTTTTATGCCAAAATTGAAAAACACCTGATTCTATTTACGATTTAGGGAATTATCTATTGATGGGTTTCGGTTTACGGTTTCGGGGTTTCGGTGATAGTTTTTCCAATCAGCTTGCAGCACTCGGCTGCTTCTTTCACGTCGTGCACTCGCAGGATGCTGGCACCCTTCATCAGGGCTACGGCGTGCAGGGCTGTGGTAGCATTCAGCGCCTCGGAGGGCATCACTCCCAGGAGTTTGCAGATCATAGACTTCCTCGACACGCCCACCAGCAGGGGCAGCTCCATCACCAGCAGCTTTTCCAGCTCTGCCAACAGGGCATAGTTTTGCTCCAGCGTCTTGCCGAAGCCGAAGCCAGGATCGAGGATAATGTCCTTATGGCCCATATCGCGCAGCCGCTGCACCCGCTCTGCAAAGAAGAGCAGCGTCTCGCGCAGCGTCGGTTTTGCCGACATTAATATATAAGGTACGCGAAGCCGGCTCACCATGCGCAGCATGGCGCAGTCTTCTCCTCCAGAGGAAACGGACGGGGATGAAGCGCCGGGAGTAGCCGGTCCGCCCACATCGTTGATGATGTCAGCCCCGAACTCCTCCACTGCCATTCGGGCCACATCAGGGCGAAACGTGTCCACGCTGACCACAGCCGACGGCAGCTCGCGGCGCACCACGCCGAGGGCCATGCGCAACCGTTCCATCTCCTCCTCCTGCCCTACAGGCTCAGAAGACGGACGGGTGGAGCAGGCGCCAATGTCGATGATGGTGCCCCCTTCGGCAACAATCTGCCTGGCCCGTTCGGCCACCGCAAGCGCTGTCTGCACGCGACTTTCGGCATAGAACGAATCGGGCGTCACGTTCAGGATGCCCATCACTTGGGGCTCTGCCATACTCATCAACCGGCCCTTGATGTTCAGCGTATAATCCATAATGCTGCTGCAAAGGTAATAAAGAGTTAGGAGTTAGAAGTGAGAAGGAAGGAGTTATTTCTTACTGATTAACTTTTTTTACGAAATCTTGCCGCAAAAAACTTCCCGCTCCTCACTCCTAACTCCTAACTCTTTCGTACCTTTGCAGGGAAATCGCAAATAGTTAACTATGAAAAAAAGCATCATCACGCTGTTACTCGCCCTCTCCACCTTGGCGGGACACGCACAAGTACAGCCTACCACGGCCCTCGTCGGCTCATGGTCGGGGAAACTCAAGGCAGGTCTCTCATCGCTGACGCTGGTGCTCCACCTGGAGCAAGCCGACGGCTATGTGAAGGCATCTTTCGACAGCCCCGACCAGGGCGCAAAAGATATTCCCGCCATCAAGGAATATCTCTCCGACGACTCGCTGGCCGTGAAGGTGGAAACGCTCAACATGACTTTCCGCGCACGACTGAAGGACGACAAGCTCAGCGGCAAATTTACGCAGAACGGCTTCACCCTTCCGCTCGTTCTGACACGTGGCGTGCCCGAGGTGAAGCGCCCGCAGCACCCGCAGCCTCCCTTTCCCTACACCACAGAGGAGGTGACATTCCGTAACGAGAAGGACAGCGCCACGCTGGCCGGCACGCTGACCTGGCCAGTAGGCTACAGTCAGAAGTCGAAAAAGAAGCCTGTCGTCGTGCTCCTCGTGTCGGGCAGCGGACAGCAGAACCGCGACGAAGAGCTGATGTACCACAAGCCCTTCCTCGTCATTGCCGACTATCTGGCCCGTCAGGGCATCGCCACCCTGCGCTACGACGACCGTGCCACCGGTGCCTCCGTTGGAGGTGACGTGGCAAATGCCACGACCGAGGATTTCTCCCGTGACGCTGCTGCAGGTCTTGCGTTTCTGCGCAACAAGAAGGCATTCAGCAAGATAGGACTGCTCGGCCACAGCGAGGGCGGCTCCATCGCATTCATGCTGGGCGCCAAAAAGCTGACCGACTTCATCGTCACGCTGGCAGGTCCCGGCGTAAAGGGCGACACGCTCCTGGTAGCACAAACCAACCGCATCCTGAGGCTGTCGCTTCAGCCTTCCACCATGACCGTCGAGAAATACCGCCAGCAGGAGGCCGTACAGCGCTCGCCCTGGATCAGATGGTTCATCGACTACGACCCCAACGATGACATCAGCCACACCCGCTGCCCCGTGTTCGCAATGAACGGCGACCGCGACTGTCAGGTCATCTCCTCGCAGAACCTCACGGCCATCCAGCAGCTGCTGCCGACGACGAAGCAGAATCTCTTCAAGGAGTATCCCGCACTCAACCACCTCTTCCAGCATTGCACTACGGGACTACCTAACGAGTACAGCCAGATAGAGGAGACCATCTCGCCGGAGGTGCTCAGCGATATCGCCCAGTGGATAAACAGCCTGAAATGACAACCTACAACCGCAACTATGAAACAGGAAGAAAGAATCAGAGAGATGGAGCTGCTGATGGACCGCGCATCAGCCGCCGTGATGAACCTCTCGGCGGCCATCGACCAGTATGAGGAAGCACAGGAGGCCATCGCGACGCTCAACGAATACTATGGCAGCGAGACATGGAAACAGGACTTCGCCGACGACGAGGCGGGACGGCTGCCAAATGACTTGAAGCGCGGCGTGCTCTCGGAGGACGGCATCTGGAACCTGCTCCAAGACAACACTGAGCTGAAAGCACGTCTGAAGCAATTCGTCGTCGTGCTGCTCATGCTGATAGCGCCCCTCCTAGGCACAGCGCAGAACAAATGGAAGCCGAGGCTGGTGGTGTGTACCGACATTGCGCCGGCCGACGTGGAGCCCGACGACATGGAGTCGATGGTACGCCTGATGGCCTATGCCGACCAGTTTGAGATTGAGGCACTCATCACCTCGGTAGGCTGGAACTGCGACCCCTACCCTGCGGAGTGGGCACAGTATCTGCGCCAAGTCATCGAGGCATACCGCAAGGATGTGCCAAACCTGATGAAGCGCTCCGGACAGAAGACATTCCTCTCCACAATAAAGGAGCAGGGGAGGCAGCGGATGGGCTACTGGCCCAGTGCCGACTATCTGCTCAGCCGGGCTGTGATGGGCAGCGTACACGGCGGTATCAAGGCCATCGGCGAGGGCAACGACACACCTGGCAGCAACCTGCTCATCCGTCTGGCCGACCAGGATGACCCCCGGCCTATCTACGTGGCAGCGTGGGGCGGTGCCAACACCTTGGCGCAGGCCATCTGGCATGTGAAGCAGACACGGTCGGCCGATGAAGTATCCCGTTTCGTCAGGAAATTCCGCATCTATACCATCACCGACCAGGACATGCAGTACAACATGCGCATGAACCGTGCCTACAGCTCGCACCAGTGGCTGCGTAGGGAGTTCCAGGATGACCTGCAGTTCGTCTGGGACGAAGGCACATGGCAGGAGCAATGCGAACTGGGCAAGCGCCACTGGCAGGAGCATAAAGACCACATACAGGGGAAAGGAGCATTGGGCAAGGTATATCCCGACTATAAATGGGGCGTGGAAGGCGACACGCCGAGCTTTCTCTACGTGATGCCCAACGGCCTCAACGACCCCGACGACCCGCGACAGGCCGGCTGGGCAGGCTACCATGAGCGCGGGCTATGCGCCGACTCACTCACCACGGCCTGGACCAGCTGGCAGGAACCCCAGCGCAGCATTTCCGTGGGCTATAAGACCCGTTTCTATCCCGACGAGCTCAACGACTTCAAAGCCCGTATGCAGTGGGCCGAAGAAGGACAGGGAAACCACAATCCAATAGTAAAAACAAAGGCTCCCAAGGGAGCCAAAGCAGGAGGCACCATCCGTCTTGATGCATCTAAGTCCTCCGACCCCGACGGCGACGGTCTCTCATTCCATTGGTGGCAACAGCCGGAGATTGGCCATACAAAAGTGTCCATCGACCAGGCAGACCAGCCGACAGCCATCGTGCACATTCCCGCAGATGCCCACGAAGACACCATCCACATCATCTGCGAGGTTCACGACGACGGGCCGTTCCACCTGGTGGCCTATCGCCGGGTCATCATCAACATCAAAGAATAGGAGTGCAAGGGCAAAGGACGCCCATTAGCGAGCCGTTCATCTGACACCCTTAACGGTATATCCGGCCTGTCTCAACAGGTTCAGCACACCCTTCTCGCCAGGCAGGTGGCCTGCTCCTACAGCAAAGAGCGTGGGCTTCTGCGCCATAAGGGCAGGCATCTTGGTCAGCCAGTCGGCATTGCGGTTGTTGATGAGCATGTCCTCCTCCTCAGGACTGCTGTCACAGCTGTTGTTCAGCTTTTTGTCCATAGCCTCCTTGATGGCTTCTATGTCCTGTGCATAGAAGGCACGGATCACGCCGTCGGCCATCTCTTCCATGAAGGCGGCATTGTCAATCTCGCACATCAGCAGCTCCTTCTGGCGTTCAAGCGACTGCCCTTTGTAGAGTGTCTCAACCTGAAAAGCCATCGTCTCCAGCCCGCCAACGCCCTTGCCCTGTGCGTGAGCCTCCTTCTGGAAATAGTTGTCAAAACCGTTCTGCGCGTCAATTTGGCCAGTCTTTTTCATGTAGTTGAGCAACATTAGCGAGGTGTGGAGGGCTATCGGCGTCAACTTCCCCATCTGCTGGGCGAGCAGCGGATTGGTCATGTCCATGCCCAAAAGCTGCTTCATGTAGGCATTGAGGCGGCTCATCTCGTCGGCTGTCAGCAGTTTGTCGAGCGTCATGCCGTCTGGCAGCATCATGGCCTGCTGCATGAAGGCGATGCTGTCAGGGGTGAACATTTCGTCCATCATCAGCTCGCCGTAAGTCTGCTGCGTGTCGGCCATCGCCTGACGAATGCCAGGAATGGAATCGACGAACGAGACAGGAGCCAAGTGATAGGTGCCCACGATGTAGGAGGGAGACGTCAGCCCGTGGCCCGAAATCTCAAACAGGAGTTGTGCAGGCGCTCCCAGCGTAACAGCTGTCAGCGCAATGAGTAATAGTATTCTTTTCATAATTGGTGCAAATAATGACTCTGTAGTTTCTTGGCTGCAAAATTACTACTTTTTCCCGAATCCCAGCACAGATTACTGAATTATTTATGGGCAATTCGTAGAAATATGTATACCCGAAGGTCTTACATGGCAGCAATCTCCTCGGCCATAGTATTCAGGGCGACGCAGTCGGCGCGGCTGATGTGCCGCTTGCTGGCATCGTATTCCCACGGGCTGAGAATGAGCACCCAACCGGCGGCGACGGCATCGAAGATGTTGCCGGGTGGCTTGTAATAGTCGCGGAAGCCATTGTCCGCGAGAAGAATGAAAGGATGCTGCTCGGCGAGGAGGACATCCTGTACTTGCTTCTCTTTGGGGGAGATGAAGGGCGAGACCATCACCGTGCCCCGACGGGCTGCCAGCACGCAGCCGTTCATATAGTTACGCAGGGGCTGGGTGTTGCCCTGTGCCGCTGCATCCACCAGCTCATGGCGCACATGGACTGTCGCGTAGTGCTCGGCTTGCAGCAGCGCGACATTGCCCACCCCGGAATAGGTACGGCCGGCAATCTCTATGCCCGCCTGCACGCGGAAGAAGCCGGGGAAGAGGCGCTTGGTGGCGAGGCGCTGAGGGTTAAGCTGCACATAGCGAATCATCGCCTGCAGCTGGCCACGGCGGGACATGGGGCGGATGAAGGGCACCTCAGTGAAGAGAGGGGCGAGGCGGCAGTAGGTGTCGCTACCTAGAAGCTGGAGGAGCCGGTTCTCCCGGCTAAAAGCCGGGACAAGGGACGAAAGGGAGAGGCTTCCGCCCAACGGCCCGCCTTGGCTGGGGCTTCCGTCTGCGCTTTCGTCCGTTGGCCCGCCTTGGCAGGGGCTTCCGGCTGCGCTTTCGTTCGTTGGCCCGCCTTGTAGGCGGGAATTCAGGTAAGAATAGGCGCGGCCTGCCTTCTTTGCCGCCCGCCAGAAGCCCTGAGCCACATAGCGGATGCTCTTCTCCATCGGACGGCGGACAAACCAGATGCTATGCAGATGGTCGGGCATGAGGCAGTACTGCAAAATCTGTATCTCGGGAGTAAACACAGGGACGGAGCGCAGGCAATCCAACAGTGCCCTTCCCAGTTCTGTCCGCTCCACCTTTGCCTGAGTGGGGTCGTTATTGGGAATGACGAGCGTGCCTAGCAATGGCTCACGCGACGTTACCGTCAGCGTGAGATGATAGATGCCAACACCTTTCCATGAGGTGCCCTCCTCCTGCCATTGCCATTGCGAGTCCTTCCCCATTTCGCTATAGCTTGATGAAGATCTTGCGCCTCCAGAGGATGTAACCCAGCAGATAGTTGATGGCGACGAAGGTGAGGGCATAGGCCAGCGATGCCCACTTTGCAGCGGGGATAACGGCATGTAGAGCATTATAAATGGCGGTACTGATGCCGAACTGACTGAAGAGGATGGCCAACAGCTCGCTACCCACATAGAGTGCAAGGGCATTGACACCGAAGACACGGAAAGCCCCTTCCAACCTCCCCCAAAGGGAGAGGCCTTTTTGACTACCCCATCCCTCTGTCCTATCACTCTCCACGCTGGGACGTGCCTCTTTCTTGATAAGGAGTGCCTGAAGGAGGGCGCAGAGGCCGCAGGTCATGAAAACATAGCTGGGACTCCAAATACGCTTGTTAAGCGGCAGGCCGAAAGAGAGCAGATAGCCCACAATGACGCAGACAGCACCCAGGGCGAAGACAGCCAGCGCCTTCTCGCCAATGGTGTCGTGCAGCTTGATGAGCCGTCCACAGTAGAAGCCCAGCAGCACATGGGCCACACTGCTAATAGTGCCCACCAGCCCCTCAGGGTCTACGGGACTCTTATGGTAGAGGTGGTCATAGCCGAAAATCTGCAGATCGGCCTGGGCGAGGATATTGACCGAGGCATCCTCGGCATAGCCGTTGCCTAATAATAATATTAATGTATAGACAGCAAGCAAACCGAAGACAGTGTGGAGGATGTAGCGGTGGCTGCAATAGAGGGCGAACATCGACACGAAGAAATAGCACAGGGCTATGCGCTGCATCACCGCCCAGATGCGCAGATGGCCGAAGCAGAGCAGGTCTCCCTCGATGGCATGGTCGAACCAGTTAATGAACAGACCGATGGCAAAGAGCAGCACCGAGCGCTTCAGAATCTTGAAGAGCACCGGCCCGGAGGCTGTAAACCTGAATTTCGACAGCGACAGGTAGCAGGAGATGCCCATGATGAAGAGGAAGAAGGGGAAGACGAGGTCGCAGGGTGTCATGCCGTTCCACTTGGAATGGCGCAGCGTCTCAAACGATTCGCCAAATCCGTTGTTCACCAGGATCATGCCCGCCACGGTCATGCCACGCAGGATGTCGAGCGACAGCAGACGCTGGCTTTTCCTGCCAGTTGCGGGAGTAGTATTCTCCATGGTCATCTCAGTATTTTCCGCCCGTTGACAAGGTAGACCCCATGCTGCACTTGACGATTTGCAACTTTGCTATTCCGGGTTTGGCGGCCCTGCAGGTCGTAAGTGGGTGAAGCCCCTCCTGGCCTTGCCGAAGAGGAGGAATTTTTTCCCCCTTCCAGGAGACTGAGGGGGGCATCAACAGCAGTGATGTCGGCCTCGGCCTCGATGCCCACCTCGGCAGCCGACGTCCATGCGTTGCCGTTGATTTCGCTCTTGGCCACGAATTTCAGGTAGCGTGCGGCGGTGGGGGTCTTCAGTGTAACCACCTGCTGCGAGGTGGTATTCTTGAATTGTCCTGTGGCCACTGCAGTACCCCATGTCTTCCCGTCGGTGCTGAGATACAGCTCATAGTCTTTCACCATGCCGTTCTGGTTGCCGTCCTGGCGTGAGAGATAGGTGAAGGCGGTCACCTTGTAGGTCTTGACCATGTCGACAATGAGCGTATGGGGGCAGCGCGGCTCGACAGCTCCCCACTCCGTGTGCCAGAAGGTGTTGCTCTTTCCGTCGAAGGCCAGCCGTGCCTCGTTGCCCCCGTGCTGGCTGTCGGCACTGACCAGCTTCCATGCTGATTTATTGATGAAAAGGCCGAAGTCGTAGGTCATCGCCGTACTGGCCATCATTCCGTCGGCAGTGCAGTAGGCCGTAATGTTGCAGGCATCGTTGTGCGTCAGCTGCGAGGTATATTTTTTGTAGTCGCTGCCGTCGATGCTGTACCAGATGGTGGCATTCTTCGTCGCCGTGGTCATCTGGATGCGACCGTTGCTCTGCCGCTCACAGCTGACGGGCTGGCAGACGGGCATGTCTATACGTGCCGCCTCCGCAGCATGTAGGTTGAGAGGGGAGAGATGAGCGGTGAGCGGGATGATGAAGAAGCGGAAGGCAGTGTTCTGGGCATGCAGCTCGTATTTCTCCATGACGTCGGGGCCGCAGGAGGCGTTGCCCAGACCACGGGTGGCGGCATCGAGCGAGACCACCGTCGTGGTGCAGCTCTTGAACTGATAGGTATGCTTCGAGCGGCTGTCGCGGTTGGTATAGTTGTCCTCTGGACGGAAGTGGACGGCCGAGGCGGCCATCTGGTCTGGCGCCACGAAGAGCAGTCCGTTGCCCTCCCCGTTGTTGACGGCCAGCCAGCGCACCTCCTGCTTGGTGCCGTGCTCTTGCGGCAGGATATAGTCTTCACGCTGGTCGCTGACGGTGCTCTGCCAGATGGCGGGCAGACAGGCCTCCTTGCGGTCGCGGTAGCTGTCCCAGGGACCACGTCCGAACCACTGCAGCTGCTCCATGCCGGCCGGCATCTCCAGACGGAAGCCCAGCTTGGGAATGATGGCGCCCGTGCTGGCAGGACGGATGAGCGAGTTGACCATCAGCATGCCGTCGGCACAGACGATGAAGTCGAGCAGCACGTCGAAGGCGGTGCCGTTCTTTCCCGTGTGTGTACTGTTCATCATCACTCTCGCCGTCTTCTTGTCGTCTGCCGTCTGCACCTCCGAGGACGTGCCTTTCACCGTGAGCTTGCGCAAGCCCATGTTGTCCCAGCTGCCGCTCTGCCGGCCGTCATTGTCGGTGGGCAGGCGGAAGGCACTGAGCAGCAGAGGCTTGCTGAGCAGCGACAAGCCGTCGACAGTATAGTCGATGAGCGTGCCCTGGCTCTTGCCGAAGGTAGCCTTGAAGCGGCTGTTGGAGATGGTGACCGTCGTCGCGTTGTCGCTGACTGTCAGCTCCTCGCAGGCCTCCAGACGACTCAAGTCGTACATGGCCTTCTGGGCGGTCTGCACGGGCAGTTTCTCCTCGGCCACCACATAGCCGGCATCTGCCCATAGGGTAGCCTCCTTCTGAGTGGCGACGAAATGGATGAAGGCCTCTTGGTCGGAAGAGAGGAATGCGGTAAGGAGAGAGAGGTCGATGGTGACGACGGCACTGTCGCCTGCTGCCACCACCTTGTCGATGAACCCGCTGGCCAGCGTATTGCCCTCCTCGTCTTCCAAGGTGTAGCCCACGTCGTAGGTAGAGCTGGGCAGGAAGGCCATTTTGTTCTTGATGCGGAACTGCCGGGCATTACCCTTCACGGCCTTGAATTCCAGTGGCTGGTATACCTTTTTAGTATTATAGGACTTGGCGGTGAGGCTCCAGTCGGGGCGCACCAGGCCGTTGATGCAGAAGTTGCCGTCATTGGGATTGTCGCCGAAGTCGCCGCCGTAGGCCCAATATTCCTGTCCGGTGCTGCTCTTGGTGAGCAGGCCCTGGTCCTTGAAGTCCCAGATGAACTCACCCGTCAGGCATGGATATTTCTCGTAGATGTCGAACATATCACGCACGTTACCCATGGAGTTGCCCATGGAGTGACTGTTCTCGCACTGGATGTGGGGCTTCTGTCCGCTCTGTCCCTTGCGCGATGAGCCTATCCACTCGATATTCTCGTAGCTGCCGTACATCGTCGACGAGACGTCGGCATAGTCGCTATTGCCCTCGTAATGTGTCAGGCGGGTCTTGTCCAGCTTCTTGATGGCCTGCCCCACGTACTTGAAGTTCTCGCCGTTGCCGCTCTCATTGCCGAAGCTCCACATGAAGATGCAGGCATGGTTGCGCATCCAGCGCACATGGTTCTCCGAGCGTTCCACCATGGCCTGGCGGAAGAGCTGCACGGAGGAGAGCCTCATGTTGGCGTGGCACTCCACGTCGGCCTCGGCCAGCACGTAGATGCCGTATTTGTCGCAAAGGTCGTAGAACACAGGATCATTGGGATAGTGCGAGGTTCTCACGGCGTTGATGTTCAGCCGCTTCATGGTCTTGATGTCCTGCTCTATCTCTTCGTCGGTGATGGCACGGCCGTTGACAGGTGAGAAGTCGTGGCGGTTCACACCGTGGAACACCATACGCCGGCCGTTGATGGTGAGGGCGCCGTCGTTGCGGATGCCCACCTCGCGGAAGCCTACCTTCGAGCCTCGGATGTCGACGGTGTTGCCGTCGGCATCCTTCAGCGTCAGCACGAGGTCGTAGAGGTTAGGGGTCTCAGCGCTCCAGAGGCGGGGGGCTGTGACCTCCATGTCGAGGTTTACTTCGGCAGCGGCCGGTGCGGTTTGCTGGGCGACGGGAAGGCCGTCGCTTAGGAGACGGGCCTCAACAGTGCCGCCTCCGAGGGTCTCGCTACCGACAAGCGTCACCTGCACGCTGGCCTTGGCACTGGTGAAACTACTGTTGAGGTCGGTGGTGAAGAAATAGTCGCGAATCTGCGTCTTCGGAGCCGCCCAGAGGAAACAATGGCGCTGAATGCCCGTCAGCCGCCAGTAGTCCTGACACTCCAGGAACGAGCCGCTGGTGAAACGGTACACCTGCAGGGCCATCGTGTTGTCGCCCTCCACCAGATAGTCGGTGATGTCGAACTCGGCAGGCACATACGAGTCCTCGCTGTAGCCCACGCGCTGGCCGTTCACCCAGAGGTAGAAGCCGTGCCCCACCCCATTGAAGCGCACGTAGACGGTATGTCCCGTCAGCCAGTCAGTCGGCAGGGTGAAGTGTCGGCGGTAGGTGCCCACAGGGTTGGGCATCGAGCTGTTGTAGGTGAACCAGCCTGGCCGCTCGGCCATGACGCTGTAGGTCGTCTCATTATAGGAGAAGGGATAGGCCACGTTGCAGTAGAGCGGTTTGTCCCACGGCTTGCCGTTTCTCAAGCCCCAGACCTGCCAACTCGACGGCACGTCGATGTCGGTCCATGCCGCGTCGTTATAGTCCTTCGCGCAGTAGGCGTCCTTGGCCAGCGATGGCTGTTTCACCCACAGGAACTTCCACACGCCGTCGAGCGACTGGTACCAGGGCGATGTCGACATATCGGTATTGGCGGCGTTGGCCTCCGACCCCATAGGGATGGCAACGGTATGCGCCGTCTCCCTGTTCACACTCGTAACCTTGGGATTGTCCCATTCTTGTGTCCCGTTAGCGGCGGCCGCCCAAGGAGCGAAGGAGCGGCTTGCCGTCTGTGCGCTGGCCTGCGTGCAGAACGCGAGGGCCAGCAAGGTGTAGAAAAGCTTGTTCATTGTCTTAGATTTATATTTGCGTGCAAAGATAAACATTTTATGCCATATTCCCATGCTTTTGGGGGCTAATGTCACATTTTTATAAATAATTGTAACATTTCCGCACGCCATTCTACGCCGTTTGCGCTACCTTTGCAGCAAATTTCATCAACCACATTAAAAAGCATGAAGCATCTCTACATTCTTTCTTTTCTACTGCTGCTGGGCATCCTGTCCGGCCAGGCACAGTCAGGCACCGTCACCGTCAACGGCACTAAGCGGAGCTACATCGCCTACGTTCCCAAAAACCTGGACGAGAACCGCCCGCTGCTCATCTCCTGCCACGGCATGAACCAAGATGCCGCCTACCAGCGGAACATGCTGCAGATAGAAAGGGTGGCTGACACAGCCAAGTTCGTCACCGTCTTTCCCGAAGGCATCGACAGGAGCTGGGACATTTCCGGCGACCGCGACATCAACTTCATGAAAGCCCTCATCGACGAGATGGTGTCCAAATACCAGATAGACCGCAACCGCGTCTATCTCTCCGGCTTCTCCATGGGCGGCATGTTCACCTACCACGCCATGAACAAGATACCCGACCTGATAGCCGCATTCGCACCCATCAGCGGCTACCCCATGGGCGGAGCCACGGCAAACAGCAATGTGCGCCCCTTACCCATCATCCACACCCACGGTACAGCTGACGACGTGGTGAGTTTCAGCGGAGTGCAGGGTGCGCTGAACGTCTGGATCAAGCATAATGGCTGTCCGACCACGCCAAAGGTTACTAAGCGCTACCGTGGTGCCAACCACATCACCCGCCGCGTGTGGGGACCGGGCAACGACGGCGTGGAGGTGGTACTGATGGAGATGGCCGACAAGGGCCACTGGATCTCCAACGACAACGGCGTGTACACCGGCGACGAAATCTGGCGCTTCTGCAAGCAATACTCGCTCAACAAGACCTCTCCCACCGTCATCCTCACCTCGCCGAAGGCAGGCATCGTCAACTACTGCTTCTCTCCGAAGGAAGAGGCCGTCTTCCCCGACGTCACGCTGACAGCCACGGCCAGCGACCCCAACGGCACCATTGCCCTTGTCGAGCTTTACGACGGCAGCGAGCTGGTGGCCTCGTTCACCGAGCCGCCCTACTCCGTCAGCCTCTCCGCACTGAAGCCCGGCAAGCACACCTTCCAGGCCGTTGCCACCGACAATGACGGCGAGACAGGCAGCTCCATCGTGGAGATGACATGCAGTGCCCCGCAGGCGGCACTGGCCCTCTCACAGGCTTTCAACGAGAACGGCTGCGTGCCCGCCGGATGGACGACCTACGACAGCAGCGAGAAGCGCATAGGCTACAGCGGAGGCTACTCTCAGGGCTGCCGTATCCTGCAGATGACAGGCAGCCAGCACAGCTTCAGCTACGGGCTATACTTCCGCAACATCAAGGGAAGCCACCATTCCGGCTACGCCAAATACGGTCTTCCTGAGAGCAGCTCCACGCTCAGGTTCACGCCGGGCCACTATGAGCTGCGCTATAAAATTTGCAACTGGAACCGCCCGCAGTTCTCGCCCGTCACCATCAGCATCGAGCGGGCCGACGACGCCACAGCCGTGGCCTCCACCGAGTTCACGCCCACCGTCAACATCGGCAACGCGGCCTCCAACAACTTCACCGGCGTTGACCAGCAGACCTTCGAATTCGACATCACCGAGAGCGGCTACTATGCCCTCGCTTTCTACACCGCCGATGCCGAGTGGGCCGATGCCATCATCGGCTCACTGGTCATCGAAGCTAAGGATTACGGCGCATCGGCCATCAGCTCACTGTCAGACGACACCCCTTCCGACCAGGGCCAACAGGTGTACGACCTGCAGGGCCGCCTCGTAGAAAATGGCCATGTCGCCAGTCGCCAGTCAGGGAAGGGCATCTATATCATCCGTTCCAACGACAGGAGCGCCAAGAAGTTCGTTCACGTCCGTTAACGTTAAAAAAAGACAAGCAACAGCAAATTATACGCCCATCAAGGCAGGATATCCAATCTTTTTCGTACCTTTGCAGTCTGAAAAAGGATAATAACGTAAAAAAGACTAGTATTCAAGATGAAACAATTTCGTCTCGTGGACAATGTGCTGGGCTGGCTGACATTCTTCATCGCCGCCTTCGTCTATTGCTCCACCATTGAGCCTACAGCCTCGTTCTGGGACTGCCCGGAGTTTATCACCACCGGCTATAAACTGGAAGTGGGCCACCCGCCCGGTGCCCCCTTCTTCATGCTGACAGCTAACCTCTTCTCGCAATTCACCAGCGACCCGACGCAGGTGGCCCGCATGGTGAACATGATGAGCGCCCTGCTCTCGGCAGCCTGCATCCTGTTCCTTTTCTGGAGCATCACCCACCTGGTGAGGCGGCTGCTCATCAACCGCTGGGAAGAGCTTGACATGCCGAAGCTCATTGCCATCGAGGCCAGCGGCCTGGTGGGCGCACTCATCTACACCTTCAGCGACACGTTCTGGTTTTCAGCCGAAGAGGGTGAGGTCTATGCCTACTCGTCGGCCTTCACCGCCGTTGTGTTCTGGCTCATCCTGAAATGGGAGGAGCATGCCGACGAGCCTCATAGCGACCGCTGGCTGGTGCTCATCATGTATATGACGGGCCTCTCCATCGGCGTGCACCTGCTGAACCTGCTGTGCCTGCCGGCCATCGTGCTGGTGTGGTACTACAAGCGTTTCCCCAATGCCAACGCCAAAGGCTCAATCATGGCCCTGCTCATCTCGTTCGTCATCCTGGCCGCCGTGCTCTACGGCGTGGTGCCGGGCATCATCACCGTGGGCGGATGGTTCGAGCTGTTCTTCGTCAACACGCTGGGCATGCCGTTCAACTCGGGCGTCTACGTCTACCTGCTCCTGCTGGTGGGCAGCGTCATCTGGGCCATCTACGAGACACAGAACGCCACCGAGAAGAACTGGCGCCGGCAGAACATCGCCTTCCTGCTGGGCTTCGGCCTGCTGGGCATCCCGTTCTACGGCTACGGCTGGAGCGCCTTCTTCATCGGCATCATCGTGCTGGCCGTCATCGCCTATGCCCTGTTCCGCCGCTCGAAGAGCCTGGTGCCCCTCATCTCCGCCCGTCTGAAGAACACCACGCTGCTCTGCATGCTCATGCTGATGATAGGCTACTCGACGTATGCCGTCATCGTCATCCGCTCCAGCGCCAACCCGCCCATGGACCAGAACTCGCCCGAGGACATCTTCACGCTGGGCAGCTACCTGAGCCGCGACCAGTACGGCTACCGCCCCCTGCTCTGGGGACAGGGCTTCGACTCTGAGCTGGCCGAGGACGAGGAGACCGGTGAATATGCCTTCGTCAGCGACGGGCCTACTTACCACCGCGCCGAGAAGCGCAGCATCGACGAGCCAGACTCCTACTACGTGGTGAAGAGCAGCTTCAACGGTCGCGAGCGCGACGTGAAGGGCAAGTACCTCTATGCCGAGAACATGTTCTTCCCCCGCATGTACAGCAGTTCACATGCCAGTTTCTACAAGACGTGGAACGGAGGCATCACAGGGCGCACGGTCCAGGCCAAGTACCCCAACCGCTACCCCTACCGCAAGGAGATTACCATGCCCACGTTCTTCGACAATATCAGCTTCTTCCTCAGCTACCAGTGCGGCTACATGTACTGGCGCTACTTCCTGTGGAACTTCGCCGGACGCCAGAACGACATCCAGGGACTCTACGGCGAGAAAGACCACGGCAATGCGCTGACGGGTTTCTCGTTCATCGACAACATGTTCCTCGGCGACCAGTCGCTGCTGCCCGACGACCTGAAGAACAACAAGGGCCACAACGTGTTCTACTGCCTGCCCCTCATCCTGGGTCTCATCGGCCTGTTCTGGCAGCTGATGGCATGCGGCAAGAAAGGCGTGAAGCAGTTCTGGGTGGTGTTCTTCCTCTTCTTCATGACCGGCCTGGCCATCGTGGTCTACCTGAACCAGACACCGATGCAGCCGCGTGAGCGCGACTATGCCTATGCCGGTTCCTTCTATGCCTACGCCATCTGGTGCGGCATAGGCGTGGCTGCCATCATCAGCTGGCTCACCAAAGTGCTGAGCAAGAGCATGAAGACCAACACCATGCGGCTGGCACTGGCCTCGGTAGTATCCGTGGTTTGCCTGCTGGTGCCCATCCAGATGGCATCGCAGACCTGGGACGACCACGACCGCTCCGACCGCTACACCTGCCGCGACTTCGGACAGAACTATCTCATGACCCTGCAGCAGGACGGCAACCCCGTCATCTTCACCAACGGCGACAACGACACCTTCCCCCTCTGGTACAACCAGGACACCGAAGGCGTGCGCACCGATGCCCGTGTGTGCAACCTGAGCTACCTGCAGACCGACTGGTACATCGACCAGATGGTACGCCCGGCCTACGACTCGCCCTCGCTGCCCATCGACTGGAAGAAGATACAGTATCAGGACGGCACCAACGACTACGCCATCATCGACCCCTACATGAAGTATGCCATCCAGCTCATACAGCAGGCCTCGCCGGCAGAAGCCGCACAGGTCTTCGGCGAAGACCCCTTCGAGCTGAAGAACATCCTGAAATACTGGGTGCGCGACGAGCGTACAAAGGAGCAGAAGGAAATGCAGCGCGACTACCTCAACTGGGCCATGTCGGCGATGAACATCCCTGAAACCTACCACATGAAGGACGCGCTGAACGTCATTCCCACCGACACCGTCTACCTGAACATCGACAAGGAGGCAGTGCTGCGCAGCGGCATGATGATCCAGGGCGACAGCCTGATGACCCATGAGGACAGCCTGGCCAGCATACCCGACCGCATGGCCATCTCGCTCAGCGACCTGGGCGGCGTCGACAAGAGCAAGCTGATGATGCTCGAGCTGCTGGCCAATGCCAACTGGGAACGCCCGCTCTATGTGGCCATGACCGTTGGACAGGACAACTACATGAACCTGGGCAACCACTTCGTGCAGGAGGGGCTGGCCTACCGCATCACGCCCTTCACCACCAACATCGACGGGCGCTCGGTGACCGGCATGTCGAGCTTCGACACGGAGAAGACCTACGACAACGTAATGAACCGCTTTAAGTTCGGCGGGGCCAGCACGAAGGGCATCTATCTCGACGAGACGGTGACACGCATGTGCCTCACCCACCGCATGCTCATGGTCGACCTGGCCAGCCACCTCATGGACGAGGGCAAGGACGACAAAGCCCTGGAGGTGCTGGAGCGGCTTGACAAGGAGCTGCCGGCCTACAACATCCCCTACGACATGGACAGCCGCGAGATAGAAGGCCGCCGCCTGGGCTACCAGGACGACAAGAGCGCCCTCTACAGCAGCGGATCCAGCTACCGCGAGGCACTGCTCTACATCGAGCTGGGCCACGAGGAGAAGGCTCGGCCCATCCTCGACAGCCTCTGGAAGCGTGCCAACCAGTATCTCGACTACTACATGTCCATGAAGGGGCGCGACTTCACTTCGGAGAACATCAACTGCCTGAAGCAGTTCAATGCCATGATGACAGTGCTCAGAGCCTACCTCGCCTTCGACGAGACAAAGACCGACGAGCTGAACAAACAGCTGCAGCAGCGCTGCTCGGAATTTGCCGCCAGGGGAGGCGACCTGAACCAAGCCCACTGGCAGAACAGATGATTATCGAGCAACCAGCCGTCTACCTCCGCTGGCTCTACCCGAAAGCCCTATGGAGAATGGACCGTCGTGAACGTTCAGTCTACCTGACGTTCGACGACGGCCCTATTCCCGAATCAACGCCGTTCATCCTCGACACCCTCCGACGATACGGCATCAAGGCCACCTTCTTCATGGTCGGCGACAACGTGCGCAAATATCCCGACCTCTTCGAGCGCATCAAGGCCGAAGGCCACCTGGTGGGCAACCACACCCACAACCACATAAGCGGCTTCCGCCACAGCATCAAGGAATATATGTACAATGTGGAGAAAGCCAACGCTTACATCCGCAGCCGGTTCTTCCGCCCGCCCCACGGCTGGATGCGCCTGGCACAGTATGCCTGGCTCTCACGCCGCTTCAAGGTGGTGATGTGGGATGTCGTCACCCGCGACTACTCCAAATGGATGACCGCCGACGACATCATCAACAATGTGAAGCGCTACACCCGCAACGGCTCCATCATCATCTTCCACGACTCGCTGAAAGCCATCGGCAAGCTAGAGAAAGCCCTGCCCCACAGCATAGAATGGCTGATGGAACAGGGCTACACTTTCAAGGTATTCAGCCCACCCCCTACCGAGGGAGGAAAGCCCGCCCCCTCCTAAAGGGAGGGGAGAATCCCTCCCCCCTCGCGGAAGGACAGGAGCGTCATTAACTTTTTATTTCCAGCTGCAGCTCCTCCAGCTGTTTCGCATCCAGCTCGCCGGGGGCGTCGAGCATCACGTCACGGCCGCTGTTGTTCTTCGGGAAGGCGATGCAGTCGCGGATGCTGTCGAGACCGGCCATCAGGCTGACGAAGCGGTCGAGGCCGAAGGCCAGACCTCCGTGAGGCGGTGCGCCATACTTGAAGGCATTGATGAGGAAGCCGAACTGCGCCATCGCCCTCTCAGGCGTGAAGCCCAGAATCTCGAACATCTTCTCCTGCAGCTTGCCGTCGTGGATACGCAGCGAGCCGCCGCCCACCTCCACGCCGTTGCACACGAAGTCGTAGGCCACGGCACGCACCTTCGCGGGGTCGGTGTCGAGCAGGGGGATATCGTCGGGATTGGGCAGCGTGAACGGATGATGCGTGGCCATGAGGCGCTGCTCCTCGTCGCTCCACTCGAAGAGCGGGAAGTCCACAATCCACAGGCAGACAAACTTATTCTTGTCGCGCAGACCCAGCCGCTCGCCCATCTCCAGGCGCAGCGTGCACAGCTGGACGCGCGTCTTGTTGGCATTGTCGCCACTGAGGATGAGCACCAGGTCGCCGTCCTTGGCGCCCATGGCTTCTTTCACCTGCTGCCACACGGCAGGGTCGTAGAACTTGTCGATGCTCGACTTCACCGTGCCGTCGGCATTGAACTTCACGTAGACCAGACCCTTGGCACCCACCTGCGGACGCTTCACGAAGTCGGTCAGCTGGTCCAGCTGCTTGCGCGTATAGTCGGCGCAGCCCGGCACACAGATGCCGCCGATGTAGCTGGCCTCGTTGAAGACAGGGAACGTGCCGGTGCCCTTCAGCTCCGGCATCAGCTCTACAAACTCCATGCCGAAGCGCAGGTCGGGCTTGTCGCTGCCGAAGCGGCGCATGGCCTCGTGCCACGTCATCCGCTGCAGCGGAGGCAACGCTATGCCGCGCACCTCCTTGAACAGGTGGCGGGCCAGCGACTCGAACACCTCGAGGATGTCCTCCTGCTCCACGAACGACATCTCGCAGTCTATCTGCGTGAACTCCGGCTGGCGGTCGGCACGCAGGTCCTCGTCGCGGAAGCACTTCGCAATCTGGAAGTAGCGGTCGAAGCCAGAGACCATGAGCAGCTGCTTCAGCGTCTGCGGACTCTGCGGCAGGGCGTAGAACTGCCCCGGATTCATGCGCGAGGGCACCACGAAGTCGCGTGCTCCCTCAGGCGTGCTGCCGATGAGGATGGGCGTCTCCACCTCGATGAACTGACGGCTGTCAAGGAAGTTGCGGATGAGGATGGTCATCCTGTGGCGCAGCTCCAGGTTCTTGCGCACTGCCTGGCGGCGCAGGTCCAGATAGCGGTACTTCATGCGGATGTCGTCGCCGCCGTCGGTCTGGTCCTCAATGGTGAAGGGGGGCGTGATGCTCTCGCTGAGGATGTTCAGCGCGGTGACCACAATCTCAATGTCGCCCGTGGGCATCTTTGCATTCTTCGACTCACGCTCGCGCACACGGCCCACGGCCTGCACGCACCATTCGCGCCCCAGCTTGTTGGCACGCTCGGTGAGGGCGGCATCGTCGCTCTCGTCGAACACCAGCTGTGTAATACCATAGCGGTCGCGCAGGTCGACAAAGGTCATGCCGCCCATCTTGCGCGTGCGCTGTACCCATCCGGCCAGCGTCACCTCGCTGCCGGCATCGGCGAGCCGCAGCTCGCCACAAGTCTTGCTCCTATACATTATATCAATGCTAAATTACACGTTAATTCTATATAACTAAAGTCAGAGACCCCACCCCTGCCCCTCCCCGTAGGCGCAGGGTTCGCAGGGGAGTGCCCGCGGAATCCTTCCTGCAAAAGAAAGCGGTAGCCGCTCCCCTCCCTTTGGGAGGAGCTGGGGGTGGGCTTTCCCTCCCTTCAAGGGGAAGGGAGTGCCCGCGGAATCCTTCCCGCAAAAGAAAGCGGTAACCGCTCCCCTCCCTTTGGGAGGGGCTGGGGGTGGGCTTCCCCTCCCTTCAAGGGGAGGGGCAGGGGTGGGGTCTGTATTGTTACAACTCATATTTATTTTCAATCATTCGAAAAGTCCGCTGCAAAGGTACTGCTTTTTTTCGGAAATAGCATCATTTATCGCTGAAAAAATGAAATACTCCCATGATTCTTTTCAAAACCGTTGTTGTTATCTCTTTGTTTCACTTTCCAAAATATCCTTCACACACCTCTTAAGCCATTGTCTTAGTGATACTTACGGTGAAGGATGCAAAAACTGCATATTTATTCATCCCGAATAGTGGCGAGATTCGGAAAAATACGCACGCCGTTTTTCCAAAAGGCGTGCGTATTTTCCCAAATAGTGGCACTATTCTGAAACAAGGGCAAAGCAGGGGCAAAAGAGTATATCTATTGCATAAATATTCATATTTCTGTATATTTATACACAATTGGCAACCAGACAAAACTGGTGAAAGACCCGAAAATCCCCAAAGCGTATTCTTCACAACAAACATCTGTATATGAAATAGTTACAATAAACATGAAGGATGAATGATACTTCGTATTTTTGACCTTCTTAAAAAAGAGGACAGATAATTTGGCCATTTCATTTATTTTTCTTAACTTTGCAACGTCTTAAAAATGCAGGAGCATACATAAAAAATAATTACTAATCATAAAACTTAATGGCTATGAAACGGTTTGCAACTTTAAAAACTATCCTGATGGGAGTGCTTTTCACCTCCTTGACACCGCTCACCGTGTCGGCAGATGTCAATATCTGTTCAGGTCGTTTCCCTGACCCCATTTTCCTTGAATACGTAAAGACTTTCGACACTAACAATAATGGCATCTTGTCAGACTCGGAGATAGCTGCGGTTACTACTATCGACATTATTAATAAAGGTGTAAGGTCTTTGGGAGGCATTCAGTACTTTACGAATCTCCAAATCTTGAGGATGAGTGACAACAAAGTAGGATACTTGGACTTTACCAAAAACACTAAGCTAAAGTACATACTCTGCTATCATAACAGAATCAGCCATACAGCCATGAAGAAGATGCTCAGTACCCTGCCAACGTATGAAAGTGGCAGCAATACTGGAACTATCTATTTTAGATATTCAACTGAGACAGAAGCGACAGGACAGAATACTGAAGCTTGGGATTATACCACAGCAAATGCTAAAGGCTGGTTAGGACAGCAATGGGTTGGCAATCATTATGAAAATATTTCTGCTAATTCAACAAATACTGTATCAGTCAATGAAGCGAACTTCCCCGACGAGAATTTTCGCACCTTTATTATATCAAAGTACGGTTCGACTATTACCTACGATAAGATTGACAAAATCACAGAACTGGATGTTTCCAACAAGGGCATCAAGAGCCTGAAAGGCATTGAGAAGTTTACTGCATTGGAGAGTTTAAAATGTCAGAGCAATCATATTATGTCGCTAGACCTCAGTTACAATGCGCAGTTGAACTATCTGAATGTCTCCTTCAATCGGCTCTTCGGAACAGAGATGGACAATTTCGCGGAAAATCTTCCTGCTCCAATTATTTGGATCAACCAGACCAGTGATTACGGCTCAGGAAAATACATGACTTTTGCAGGAGGAGGGAATACCATGACAGAAGCTCAGAGGCTAGTATGCCAGTCAAAGTATTGGGTGCCCTATGATTCGAGCGGTACTTCTCCTGTGAGTGAAGTTCTCTTATATATCAACGCAACTACTTTCCCCGACGAGAACTTCCGCTATTTCATCAACAAATGGTTTGGTGAGGACGGAAAGATAACAGAAGATGAGCTTGAAACTACCAGCTTAACATTTAATGATTTACATGGTGTGATTGAAGATGCGAGAGGAATCGAATATTTCGAGAACTTGACTAATCTTTATATGACATTTCATAGAAGTAAAACAGGAGGGCTGTCTTCAATAGATGTTTCAAGAAACACCAAGCTAACGGATTTAATTCTCGATAGTGACATGTTAACCTCAATCGACCTGTCAAAAAACACCGAGCTAGTCTATTTAAGCCTTTCTAATAACCAATTGTCCAATGTCACCTTACCTGCCAGCCAAACTCTTCAAACTATTTGCATGAGCTATAACTTATTAAGCTCAATCAATGTGCCTGATCTCCCAAATCTAAATACATTGGAATTACAGCATAATAATCTCAACAGTTTAGATGTGAGTAGATGCACTAACTTGTTTTTATTAAGTTGTAATGACAACAACCTTTCAACGCTGCGTATGCCAGCAAGCACTGAACTAGTGGTGTTAGACTGCCTGTATAATAAGTTACAATCATTGGATTTAAGCAAAAACACAGGTCTCAGAGCTCTTTATTGTTCCCAAAACAGGCTAACCTCCTTGCAGCTTCCAACAAGCAATAACTTGTCAGCAATTTTTATAGACAACAACTTACTGGATGAAGATGCCATGACAGATTTCCTCTCTCAGGTTTTCTCTGGTTCTATTTCAACTGCATCTTCTAAGTCTATCCTTACATACTCTACGAAGGATGGTGTGCTTGAAGGAAACTTCTTCAGCTATGACCTGCTCAACATGTCATTTGACAACAATTGGAAACCAAAGTATTATAATCAATCAGGTGAAGGTAAATATTACGACAAGGACAACATACTGATTCCCTGCAATGTTGCAGGCAACAGCGGCTCGCAGGTCACCCTGCCGATTGAGATGGTGAACAACAAGGAGGTATCTGGCTTCTCCTTCGACCTGGTCTTGCCAACGGGTGTGACCCTGACTCAGGCTACGGTGGCCCCTGACAGGCTGCCAGGATTCACCGTGACCACGACGCTCAAGAACACCGACGGCACCCTGGATGCCAACATCTACAACATTGAAGTGCTGCCCGGCTCATCGACCGACAGGGTGCAAGGCACCAGCGGCACAGTGCTGAATGTAAAAGTACAATTGACAGAAGGAACCGCCGATTTCGTACGTATTCACAACGGCAAGCTGAAGATACCCACTACGGACGGCAGCACAGAGGACTACGAAGTGGGGCCGCTATCAGCAGCATCTCCCAAACCCCATGCTGTACTGAACAACAACACCCTCACTTTCTACTACCGTTCAAAACCAGCTAACGGTATGGACATTGGGCCTTTTTCGACCATAAACGCCCCTAAGTGGAGCATCAACAGCAGAACCATTACTAAGGTAGAGTTCGATGAGTCCTTTGCCAACTATAGAGATATCACCAGTACCGCCTATTGGTTCGACGGATTCGACAAACTTGTTTCCGTTACAGGCATAGAAAACCTGAAGACAATCAACGTCACAGATATGAAATACATGTTCCGCAATTGCAAAAGCCTGAGCAGCCTTGACTTAAGCACTTTCAAGACAAATCGGGTTAGAAGCATGGAGGACATGTTCTATAATTGTTCAAATTTGACCGTCCTTGACCTGAGTAATTTTGACACCGAGAGTATCGGTGAACTGGGAAAAATGTTCTACAATTGCCAAAACCTACATACTATTTACTGCCTCAACAGATGGGTAAGCAGAAATTTCTCAGCCCAACAAGAGATTAGCCAAAATCTGTTTGAAGGTTGCATCAGTCTTGTGGGCGGCGACGGCACGCAATGTGTTTCTCCAAACTGGAGTTCCAATTATGCTCATCCCTATTCAGGCGGATACTTCACAAAGGACGTTCCTTACGCCGTGCTGAGCGATGACAACAAAACGCTCACCTTCTACTGCGACCAGAACAAAGAAAGCAGAAACGGCATGGGAGTCGGTCCGTTTACAAGCAGCAGCGAACGTGGGTGGTTCAGCAACAAGGGCGATATCACCCATGTAGTGTTCGACGAGTCCATGGCCAAGTGTAATAGCATCTCCAGTACAGCTTTTTGGTTTACCGGATTCAACAACCTTACCACCATCACAGGCATCAAGAACCTGAACACGTCCAATGTTACAAGCATGGCAAATATGTTCTACACATGCTCTAGCCTGACCAGTCTGGATGTGGACTACTTCAACACGGAAAAAGTCAGAGACATGAGCAAAATGTTTTATTTGTGTATCAATCTACAGACTATTGTCTGTGACAATACCTGGAATCGGAATACCAAAAGCGATGATATGTTTTATCATTGTTCAAGACTCGTCGGCAATGATGGCACTACTTGTCCTTTAAATAACTCTTCAACAGTCCTCCAAGCCCACCCCAACGCTGGCGGCTACTTCACGAAGAAGGGCAACGTCAATGGAGGTAGTGGAGGCGATGCAAATGTCACTCCCGCCGATGCCATCATGATTCTGTACCACTACTTCGGCGTGGAGCAGACCGGCTTCAACGCAGCGGCTGCCGACCTGAACGGCGACAACGCCATTACTCCTGCCGATGCCATCGAGGCTCTCTACAAGTATTTCGGCTCTAGCAGCGGTTCACGTGCCACCCGTCCGGCTGCTGCGGACAACAGGGATCCGGAATAGCAGAAGCGTATATGAGAAGTTTCGCCCCAGCTCGCTACGGACACACGCCGTGTACTGCGTTACTTCACCTCCAGGTCGGCATAGAAGATGCGGTTGCCGGAGGTGATGCGGGTACAGTCGAGCTTTAGCAGGCTGCCTGTGGCGGGGCTGCAGGTGACGGTCTGCCAGATGGGGTTGTTGACGATGTTCGAGAACTCGCCCTTGGCCAGCAGCGTCCATGTCTGCCCGTTGTCGGCGGAGATGCTGAGGATGTAGTCGAGCGGCATGCCCTCACGGGTATGTTGCGCTGGGAGGAAGCGGAACTGGCTGACGGTCATCTCCTTGCCCAGGCCGATATACATCGACTGCACGGGACTGCCCGAGCCGGGGAAGAAGATATTGTAGTTCGACGACAGTCGTTCGCCGTTCTCAGGCTTGTCGGCATCGATATCGGGAGCCAGATAGGCATTCATGGCCGTGATGACGGGTTCTGCCTTCGCGTCGAGGACGGTCACGCGAAGCTGGCTGGCCACGGTGACAGGGAAGCAGAGAATGCGCTTGCGGCCGATGGTGGTCATGCTGCGGGCAGGCTCCTCGGAGATGATGTCGTGCAGCGCTGTCCAGGCCCCGTCGACGAGGGCCTCTACCTTGAACTTCCTGACGCGCTGGCCCTGCCGGATGTCCTCGCTCAGGAGCAGGCGGTTGAAGGCAGTGGGACGGGGAAAGGAGAGAAATTCCTGTCTTTCAGCTCTCACCGACGAGCGTTTTCCTTCCAGCGGATGGTCGAAAATCTGGCGCACCATCTGGAAGAAGGCGGCGCCACGGATGCTGTCCTCGGCATGGATGCGGCCGTCGCGATCGATGGGGAAGTTGAGCAGCAGCGTGCTGTTGCGCCCCACAGACTTGTAGTAGGTCTCCATGAGCTTCGAGAGGCTCTTCACGTGGCCGTTCTCGCTGTCGTGATAGAACCAGCCGGGGCGGATGGAGGTGTTCGTCTCG
>JAEEGL014742918.1_pt1 | contig 26691 bp, 29 predicted proteins | sample 9134231 | NCBI WGS metagenome assembly JAEEGL01 (sample SAMN16246548, study PRJNA631951) | gut metagenome | biome: gut microbiome; feature: rumen; material: fiber-attached | host: Bos | place: Iran: Karaj | collected 2018-10 | reverse complement strand
CCGGGAAACGCTCGAGGTGCGCTATAAGGGCAAGAACATCTACGACGTGCTCGATATGACGGTCGAGGAGGCGCTGCCGTTCTTCTCCGCGCATCCGAAGATCAAGAGCAAGCTGCAAACGCTCTATGATGTGGGCCTCGGCTATGTCAAGCTCGGTCAGCCTTCTACACAGCTTTCCGGCGGCGAAGCGCAGCGCGTGAAGCTCGCAACGGAGCTATCCCGCCGCGACACCGGCCGGACGATGTATATTCTGGACGAGCCGACGACCGGTCTGCATACGCACGACGTGAAACGGCTTCTGGAGATTTTGAACCGGCTTGCCGATTCGGGCAGCACGGTGCTGGTCATCGAGCACAATTTGGACGTGATCAAGACCGCGGACTACATCATTGACCTCGGCCCGGAGGGCGGTGACGACGGCGGCACGATCGTGGCGACCGGCACGCCGGAGCAGGTCGCGGAATGCAAGCAGAGCTACACCGGACAGTTCTTGAAAAAGGCTCTTTGGTGGGACGGGGAAGCGCCGATTGTAGAATGACCGGCGGCTTTGCCAAAGGAGAATTGCTTTGCAGGGAAAGGAGGCCGCATGCGTATTTTTCGAATCGTCATCGCCGTTCTCGGCATCCTTTTGATCGCGGATTCCGTGATCGTTTCGATGCTGTCGAACTATAACCTCGGCGTGATCCTGCCGGCGTTTTTCGGCGTGCCGCTGGTGCTGCTGGCGGTGCTTTTGCCGCACATGGACAAGGGCATTTTGTGCGTGCTCAAGTGGGCGGCGGCAGTCGGCTATGCGGCGGCGGGGATCATCTTCCTTGTCTGCGGCATCCTGATGGGGACGGCGGCGAAAAATGCCAAGGCGGTAGACGCCGACGCGCTGATCGTGCTCGGCGCGGCGCTGCACGGCGACCGCGTGACGTGGGTGCTTTCCAACCGGCTCGATACGGCGGCGGACTATCTCGATGCGCATCCGGATTGCAAAGTGATCGTGTCCGGCGGGCAGGGCAGCGGCGAGGATATGCCGGAGGCCGAGGGCATGAAGCGGTATCTGCTCGAACGGCGCGGGATCGACGAAAGCCGCATCTATGTGGAGGATCAATCAACCTCCACGCGGGAGAATTTCGCGTTTTCCAAGGTGCTGATCGAAAAGGAGCTCGGCGCAGATACGCGCCTTGCGTTTGTGACGACCGATTTCCACGTGTTCCGTGCGGGGCGGGTCGCGCATATGGCGGGCATTGACGCGCCGGGACTGGCCGCACCGGATGTGTGGTATATCCGCATCAACAACTTCATGCGCGAGTGCGTCGGCATCTGCGTCTACGCGCTGCGCGGGGATATATAAGGGAGGCTTGCCGTGAAGAAGCGATTGTTTGCCGCGCTGCTGTGCGTACTGCTGCTGCCGCTCGGCTGCGCGGGCGGAAGAGAGAAAATCGTCGGCAAGGCAGTCAAAAAAGCCGACATCCGGGATTTCTACTGGACTTACGACGCTTCGACCTATCCGCCGGATTTTCTGCGCTACCGGTTCTATGTCGAGGACGGCGCATACAAATTCTTCTGGGAGCGGCGCGAGGGCGATCATTGGCCGCTGACCGAAGCGGATCGCACCGCCTCCGAAACAATTGACCTGACCGAAGCGGAATGGGACGCGCTTTGGGCGTGTCTCGAAAACGGCACGGTCACAAGGCGCACGGACAATGCGGAATCCGGCAGCAGCGGCCCGTGGACGTTCCTGTATTGGGAAGGCGACAAGGGCGACTGGCAGGTATTTTCCTTTGCGTCATGGGACGCGCAAACCGATTTTGAAGCTCTCTGCGCTTCGCTTGCCGAGCGGTAAGACAGGCGCGGAGAAGAAAAGGAGTGTGTTTCGATGAAACGAACGCCGATTGACGAACGAAAGCTGCCAAGCTATTCGCGCGGCGAAGAAATTATGAATATGGTAACGCACATCGTCGGCGGCGCGGTGGGGATCGCGGTGCTGGTCTTTGGCGTCATTCTGTCGGCCGTGCACCATAACGTGTGGGGCATTGTCGGCGCGTCGATCTACGGCGCAACGATGATCTGGCTGTATACGATGAGCAGCATCTACCACGGCCTTTTGCCGAGCCGTGCGAAAAAGATCATGCAGGTTTTGGATCATTGCACGATCTACGCGCTGATCGCGGGAACCTATACGCCGATCCTGCTTGTGGCGATACGCCCGGTCTATCCGGTGCTCGCGTGGGTGTGCTTCGGCCTCGAATGGGGACTTTTGGCGCTGACGACGACGCTGACCGCCATCGACCTCCGAAAATATCGCGTGTTCTCGATGATCTGCTATATCTTTATGGGCTGGCTGATCATCTTTGTCGCTCCGCAGGCGATTGAGGCTATCGGGTTCAATGGCTTTTGGTGGCTGCTCGCGGGCGGCATCGCCTACACCATCGGCGCGATCCTCTATGGCATCGGTAGCAAGCGCCCGTGGTTCCACTCGATCTTCCACCTGTTCGTGCTGCTCGGCAGCATCCTGCAGGCCGTGGCGATCCTGTGGTATGTGCTGTAACAGAATACGATCCCTTTTGAACCGCCCCGGGAGGGCGGTTTTTGCAAAACGGTAAAAGATTTCCGGCGCTTTATGCCGGTTGCAAAGCGCAGCGCGGTATGCTATACTGTTGCGCGAGTGAGAAAAACGGGGAGGAACGGCTATGCGATTCGGGAAAACGGCCTTGCTTATGGCGGCGATGCTGCTGCTGTCGGGCTGCGTGAACGGCGCTGCGCCCGAAGTCACCCTGCCGACCGAAGCGCCGACGCTTGCGCCGACCGCAACGCCGGTCACCGTGGAGCTTGTCGTGCCGACCGATCCGCCGAGCCCGACGCCCACGCCGACTCCGACCGCAACGCCGAGCCCGACGCCCACGCCTACGCCTTCGCCGACACCCACGCCGACCCCGACACCGACGCCGGTGCCGACGCCGTATTCGATGGTGTGGCTGCCGGATACGCAGAATTTGGCGTACCACTATCCGGAGCGGCTTGCCAAGGTCGGCGACTTTATCGCGGCACATATCGAATCCGATGCCGTTGCGTGCGTACTGCACACGGGCGATATCGTCGATAACGGCTTCAAGGACTGGGAATGGGAGAACTTCGACCAATGCCTCGGCCGGTTTTACGGCAGCGTGCCGTTTGTGCCGGTGGCGGGGAACCACGATATCGGGGTGTCGGCCAAGAGCTATAAGGCCTACGTGCTGCGGCCGTTTTTGGAGGCGTTCCCGGAGGAACAGAAATTCGAGGGCGGCAAGATGCTCTATACCGTGATCGAGGCGGGCGGCGAACAATGGCTGCTGCTCGGCGTCGGCTGGAGCTGCGGCAGAACGAAGGCCGAGCTGGATTGGATCGACGCGGTGATGACCGAGCATGCCGATCTCCCGTGTCTCTTCTTTACCCACGGCTATCTGACCAACCAGAATCGCATCCTGCCCGGCTGTGCGTATCTGGAGGAAAACATCGTTAAAAAGTACCCGAATATCGTGCTTGCCCTGTCCGGCCACTCGCGGGACTACTGCACCAAGGATTATGCCTATGACGACGACGGCGACGGCACAGCGGATCGCACCGTGCATACGCTGATGCTGAATCTGCAGGGCAAGAACTACTGCTTCCGGCTTTTGACCTTCGATCCGGTCACGCACAGCATCGCCGTGCAGACCTATTCGCTCGACGGCGAGCCGGACAACCGCGAAACCAAGGAATACGGCCCGATCAGCTTTACCATCGAAAACGCCTACTGACACCAAAACATACAGAACCGCCCTCATGCCGAGGACGGTTCTTTTCGTTTATCTATGCGGCTCACGCAAAGAACGTGATCGAGTAGGCATACTGTTTTGCTTCGCCGGGCAGAAGCGTTTGCACGCCGGGCTTTTCGTCGATGGCGCCGGTGAAATCGTCATCGTCCGTGCGGCCGAACCACGGCTCCAGGCAGACGAACGGCGCATTCGCCTTCGACCAGACCGCCAGGAACGGGAAGCCGGGGCAGGACAGCGTCACATACGGCGCACCGTCCGGACGGCACAGCGAAACCGCGTCCACCTGTCCGTCCGGAAAAATCCACGTATCGGCAAGGGAAGCGTCGTACGGCACCGTGGAAGCGGGCAGCGGATAGACCGTATCGGGCAGGGCAAAGCCTTGGACGGTCACGCCAAAGTGCGAAAAGGCCCTTTCGCCCGTAAAGTGCAGCAGACAGCATTCCTTTTCAACGCCCGCCGGCGGCAGAAAGCCCGGATGCCCGCCGATGGAAAAGAACATCGTTTCGGCGCCGGCGTTTTCGACATGCCAGCCGATATGCAGTATGCGCGGATCGGCTTCGTCAAGCGCATGCCGCACAGTCAGCCGGAAATCATAGGGGTAAAGCGCCTTGGTCGCTTCGGAGGCGCAAAGCATGTGCGTTACGCTCGTTTCGGTCGCTTCGACGCAGGCAAAGTCCAGATCGCGGGCAAAGCCGTGCTGCGTTTTCATCGGGTAGGCCGCGCTTCCGATGCGGTACTGCCCGTTTTTCACCTTGCCGACGAACGGAAACAGGATCGGTGCATGGCGGTTCCACGCCTTGGGGTCCGCGCACCAAAGCCGATCCGCGCCGGTCGCCTTGTCGGTAACCGCGCTCAGCTCCGCGCCGTGATCGGCGATTTCAACGCGCAGGGCGTCGTTTTCCAGAATCCGCATGGCATTCCCTCACAGCGTCGTGCTTTCGCCCATGCCGAGCGAAAAGACCGGCAGATCCTTTGCGGCGGCAAGGAACGGCGCAAGCGGCGCAATTTCAAACGTCAGCTGCGGGGTCTTGTAGTGCATCGGGATCACCATTTTTGGCGCAAGCCGCTTGGCAAGCGCCGCCGCCTGCGCGGCGTCGATCGTGAACGTGCCGCCGACCGGGATCAGCAGCGCGTCCGCGCCGGACAGGGCCGCCGTCGTCGCATCGTCGAGGTCGTGGCCGAGGTCGCCGAGATGCACGACGGTCTTGCCGTCGGCTTCGATCTTATACAGCGTGTTCGGGCCGCGCTTGGCGCCCTTGACCTCGTCGTGATAGGCGGCAAAGCCGGTGATCGAAAAGCCCTTTTCAGCATGTTCGCCGAGCGTGTCGATCACGACCGGGTCGCCGCTGACCTGATCGAGTGCGTCATGGTCGAAATGGTGATGCGAGATCGTCACCACGTCGGCCCGTACCGCGTGCAGATCATAGCCGCTGCCCTTGTCCACCGGGTCGGTCACAAGCCGCGCGCCCGCTTCGGTTTCGAGCAAAAAGGTAGAATGTGCCAAATACGTCAGTTTCATCGCATAGTCCTCCGTTCGGTCAAAATGATTTTTGCAGCGCGCGCACAGCGATGCTCGGCCTCGATCCGCTCGCGGGCGGGAAGCGCATGCGTCATCGTCAGTACCGCGCGTTCATCGTCCTGTGTCCAACGTTTTTTTGCCGACGCTGCCGACGCAAGCAGGATTGCCGAAAGCACCGGTTCGCAGTTCGGCAGCGGCGCGTCGCCGTACCGCAGCAGCCGATCCATGCGATAATCCACGTAGGCCGCATGGTCGGAGCGGATCGCTTCGCCGGGCGCAATGTTCGGCAGCGACTGCGCATACGCGTCAAATACATCCTTGGTCAGCGTCAGCAGGAGCCAGCCGTTTTTTACGTCGATGCGCTGCAGCAGCGGGGCGTCGTACAACCGACATTCGGATAGGCGCGCCGTCCACAGCGCGGCAGCCTCCTCGGCGCCGCCGCGGACAAAGTCCGGCGCGGCGAGCATCGCGGCGCGGCTCGGCTTGACGGTCAGCGGACGGCCGAGCGCCTTTGCCGCAAAGCCCGACAGCGCGGCGGCGGCGGCTTCATAGATCGTGTTCATACCCTTATGGTAGCCGCTTTTCGGAAAAAAGTCAATCGGAAACGTTTAGACGGGGCAGGGAGAGGGCATACTTTTTCCGAGGTGAACCGAATGAAACGACAATTCCCGTTGCTTTTTCTCCTGTTGCTGCTGCTTCTGCCGGTGCAGACGCACGGCATGACGGCTGTGTACGACGACGTTTTGCGGCTGCATATCCGCGCCAACAGCGATTCCGCTGTCGATCAGGCCGTCAAGCTCCGCGTGCGCGACGCGCTTCGTCCGCTGTTTGCAGCCAAGGACAGCTATACCGACGCCCGCGCGTTTCTGCTCGCCAACGGCGCGCTGCTGCAAAGCACCGCCGAAGCGGTGCTGCGGGAAAACGGCATGGACTACGGCGCGCAGCTGATCCTGGGCCGGGATACGTTTCCCGACCGGACGTATGACGGACAGACCTTTCCGGCGGGCACGTATGACGCGCTGATCGTCAGCCTCGGCCGCGGCGAGGGGCAAAACTGGTGGTGCGTGCTGTTCCCGCCGCTGTGCATCGTCACGGAGAACGGCGAGCCGGTCGATCTGAAGGAGGTACGGCTCGAAAGCTCGATTTTGAAATGGTTCCGACAATGGCGGGCGGACAGAAGCAAGCCCTTGCCCGCCGAAGAATAAAAGGAGGATGATTCATGCAATCCATCAAAACACGGATCGCGCGGGGGCGGTTTTTGCTGCTCGCGCTGCTGCTGCTTTGCAGCGTCGCGCTGCCCGCCGCGGCGGATACGGTGCTGAAAAAAGGCTCCGACGGCGAGGCCGTCGTGGCTCTGCAGCGCAAGCTGCGGCAATGGGGCTATTACAACGGCCCGGTAGACGGCATCTTCGGTTCGCAGACCGAGGCCGCCGTGCGATACTTTCAACGGAAAAACGGCCTGTCCGCCGACGGCATCGTAGGCCCGAGAACCGCCGCCGCGCTCGGCCTGACGCTTTCCGACGACAGCGCCGCCGCCGTTTCCGGCACGCAGGACAAGGACGTGTATCTGCTGGCGCAATGTATCCACGGCGAAGCCCGCGGCGAGCCGTATAAAGGGCAGGTCGCCGTCGGCGCAGTGATTCTCAACCGCGTCCGTTCCAGTCAGTTTCCCAACTCGATCTCCGGCGTGATCTATCAGCAGGTATACTCCAAGAGACAGTTTTTCAAGACGGCCGAGAACAGCGTGTAGCCGTAAGGCGTCGGCAAACCGGGGGCGCGGGCAAACGCATACGGGGCGAACCGAACCAAAATGATATTTTAGAAGGGAGCTTTGTATGAACATGACACGACGCATCGGGGGAACGGTGTATCAGGTAAAGGTGTATTGCCCAAAGCAGGACGACGATTTTGAGGAAACGATTCTGCGGTTGATCGCCGAGGCTCCGGCCGTCACGACGAGGGAGGCCGCTTCGCACGCGGCGCGGCAGGCGGAGCAAGCCTTTGTCGGATAGGCCGCACAAAGCAGACGGAAAGGAAGGAACCATGCCCATCGAACAGCCGGAGCCGCCGATCACGGCGCTGTATGAACGGCTGTCCCGCGACGACGAGCTGATCGGGGACAGTAATTCGATTACGACGCAAAAACGGATCCTGGAGGACTATGCCAAGGAGCACGGATTTTTGCATTGCGTCCACTACACCGACGACGGCTTCACGGGCGGCAATTTCGACCGGCCTGCGTGGAAGCGGATGATCGCGGACATTGAGGCCGGGAAGGTCGGCGCGGTGCTGGTCAAGGACATGAGTCGCGTCGGCAGAGACTATTTGCAAACCGGCTTCTATACGGAGGTGTTCTTTGCCAAGCACGGCATCCGGTTTATCGCGATCTCCAACGGCGTGGACAGCGCCGACCGGCAAAGCGGTGAATTTGCGCCGTTTTTGAACATCATGAACGAGTGGTACCTGCGCGACGCATCCCGCAAGCAGAAGCAGTCGTATCAGGCGCGCGCCCGCGCAGGCGTGGCGTTCTCCAACAAAACGATCTACGGCTATCAAAAGGATCCGGCGCAGAAGCATCATTTGTTGATCGACGAGGAAGCGGCGGCGGTCGTGCGGCAGATTTTTTCGCTCGCGCTGCGCGGCGACGGCCCTGCGATCATCGCGCGAAAGCTGCGCGAGCAGCGGATCGAGCGCCCCTCCTATTATATGGCGACGCATGGGCTGGAGCGATACGCGACCGATCTCGACCGGCCATATGATTGGTCGAACCGCACGGTCGGCAGCATCCTGTCCCGCCTCGAATACCTTGGGCATACGGTCAATCACCGCACCGACAAGGAATCGTATAAGAGCAAAAAGGTGTTCTGCGACCCGTCCGATTGGCAGATTCTCGAAAACACGCACGCCCCGATCATCGACCGGGCTACCTTCGACGCGGTGCAGGCGATGCGCGGCACCGTGCGCCGCGCAGGACCCGCCGGCGAGCCGAACGTCTTTACCGGACTTGTCTACTGCGCGGACTGCGGCGAAAGGCTCTATCACCACCGTGGAAAGCCGCAAAAGGCGGGCAAGACGTATGCGCCCGACCCCGAAAGCGGCCTTTTGCCCGCCGATGCGTACCAATGCCGCACCTATACTGTGTCCTCGCGCCGCGAGACGAAGCAATGCTTTTCGCATTATATCACGACGAAGGCGCTGCGCACGCTGACGCTCGACGCGATCCGTGCCGCAGCAACGTTTGCCATCCAAGATCGCGCGGCGTTTCTGCGACGCGTGCGGGAGGCCTCGGCACTGAAGCAGACCGCCGACGCTGTGGCCTTGCAGCAGAAGATCGCCAAGATGCAAAAGCGCATCGACGAGCTTGACCGGCTGTCGGTTCGGCTCTATGAGGATTACGCGTTGGAACGGCTCCCGCTGAAACGGTACGAGCAGATCGCGGCGCGGTACGAAGCGGAGCAGAACGATTGCAGACAGGCGCTCGCGGCGGCGAAGGAGGCGTTGAACGCCTACGCCGAAGACACCGACCGCGCGGAGCAGTTTTTGTTCCTTGCCAAGCAATACACGGATTTTTCGAGGCTGACGAACGAAATGATCCTTGCGTTTGTGGAAAAGATCGTCGTTCACGGCGCAGAGCGCACCGGGAGCGGCAAGCGGCAGACCGTCGAAATCTACCTCAAGCATATCGGCCGGGTCGAGCTGCCGGAGCAGGCGCCGCCCGCCGCGTCCGAGCCCGAAACGGCGGAGGCGGAACGGCTTCGCAAGCGCCGCGAGTATGACCGCCGCTATTATGCGGAAAAGCGCAAGCCAAAACGAAAGGCGGCAAAAAAGTGATTTGCGGCGCGTTTGTCCCGATTCTGATGGATAACGCCGTCCGGCAACGGTATCGATATGTACCGATAACGGTATATATAAAATCGAAAATGCCAAGCAAATAGACCATATACGCACCATACAACAAAAAACATGCCCCGATAAAAGGATGGATAAAGGATATTAAAGAATATTATATCCCAATTATGCACCTATAAATGACGCAGCCTGCGACGGCATGGTGTAATAATATACCATATTGAAAACACTTTTTTCCGTAAGGTTTACGGATCGTCCGCTTTAGGTCGATTGACGAACCGCGCGAAATATGGTACAATAGCCGACGTATGGACAAGATAGGGAAAGCGCGGTGAAAATCCGTTGCAGCCCCCGCTGCCGTCAAAGTCGGAACGCCTATGCAGCCCATACGCACACCTTTGAACGGATTTTGCGGCGGGCGAGATCGGTGCGTGTTTGCGTTGCCTTTTGCTCTCTTCGGAATCCGCCGGAGGGAGTTTATTTTGTACGGAGGGTACGAAACATGAAAAAAAGAACTATTCTGTCCCTGCTACTGGCCGCGCTGATGCTGCTGAGCTTTGCAGCCTGCACCGGCTCCGCTGCTGCGACCGCACCTAAAGCTGACGCCGAACCTGCTGTGAAGATTAAATTCACGGCGATCTACGACGACACGACCAAGGAATTCAACCTCGAAACGACCGAAAAGACGCTTGGCGCCGCGCTGCTCAAGGAGGGCATCATCGAAGGCACCGACAGCGAATACGGCCTTTTCGTCACGACCGTAGACGGCCGCGTGGCGGACGACGCGAAGCAGGAGTGGTGGTGCCTCACCAAGGGCGGCGAGATGTGGATGAACGGCGTGGACACGACCGAGATTGCGGACGGCGACGCCTACGAATTTACGCTGACCGTCGGCTGGTAAGCCTATGAGCCACGCAAAGCTGCGCGAGCTCTGCATGCTCGCACTTTGCGCGCCGATGATCGTCGCGGGGAAAGTCGCGCTCGAACCGGTGCCGAATGTGGAGATCGTAACTTTTTTCATCATCCTGTTTACGGTCGTTTTCGGCTGGCGTGCGCTGTTTCCCGTGGCGGTTTTTGTTTTGGAGGAGGGCATGCGCTACGGCTTCGCGCCGCATTGGTACATCTTCTACTGCGTGATCTGGCCGATGCTCGTGGTGCTGACGATGCTCGCTAAGCGCTGGATCAAGGACAGCGCGCTCGGCTGGGCGATCTTTTCGTCGATCATCTTTGTGCCGATTTTCAGCATGACGAATGTGCTGCTGCTGAAATGGCTCAAGCTGCTGGGGCGCGATTTTCAGATCCTTGCGTATCTGATTCCGGAGATTCCTTATGATATCGCGCATATCGTCGGCAACTTTGCGATCACGCTCGCGCTATTCAAGCCGCTGTACCGCGTGCTGGAGCGCATGATGCACACCGGCAACGATCCCTTGCCGGACTGACAAAAGAAAGAGAAAAGAAAGCCCAAGGTGCGGCGCCGCCCGCCTTCCGGCTTTCTTTTTTTGTGCGAAATCCCGGGGATCGGAAAACCGCCGATTGACAAAAGGCGCACACCTGCTATAATGGAATCGGAAAAAGATTTAGCTATCCAAAAACATTTTGTATACGGAGGAACTCAATATGACAAAGCTCGTCATTGCGCTCGGTGGCAACGCGCTCGGCAACACGCCTTATGAACAGCTGCGGCTTGTGCAGCAGACCGCGAAGCCGATTGTCGATCTGATCGAGGCCGGGCATAAGGTCGTGATCGCACACGGCAACGGCCCGCAGGTCGGCATGATCAACCTTGCCATGAGCACCGCGGCGGAGGCGAAGGCCATTAAAAGCGATATGCCGTTCCCGGAGTGCGGCGCGATGAGCCAGGGCTATATCGGCTACCACCTCCAGAACAGCATCCAAAACGAGCTGGCGGCGCGCGGACTTTGTAAGTCCGTCGCCACGGTTGTGACGCAGGTGCTTGTCGATCCGAGCGATCCGGCGTTCTCCCATCCGACCAAGCCCATCGGCGCGTTTTATACCAAGGCGCAGGCCGAAGCAATCGCCGCCGAAAAGGGCTATACGATGGTCGAGGACGCGGGCCGCGGCTACCGGCAGGTCGTGCCGAGCCCCAAGCCCATCGACGTGATCGAAAAGGACGCGGTGAATACGCTGATCGACGCCGGGCATGTGGTGATCACGGTCGGCGGCGGCGGGATCCCCGTCGTGCGCGAAGGGAACCGCCTTGTCGGCGTTCCGGCGGTCATTGATAAGGACTTTGCCTCCGCGAAGCTCGCCGAGCTTGTCGATGCCGACCGGCTTGTGATCCTCACGGCGGTGGATCGCGTGATGATCCATTACGGCAAGCCGGAGCAGCGCGCCATCGAGCGCATGACCTGTGCCGAGGCCGAACAGTACATTGCGGAAGGCCATTTCGCACCCGGCTCGATGCTGCCGAAGGTGCAGGCGGCGATGTCGTTTGCCCGCACCGGCAAGGAAGCGATCATCGCTTCGCTCGAAAACGCCGCCGCCGCGCTGCGCGACGAAAGCGGCACGGTTGTAACAAAATAAAGATTCCCTCAAAAACAAACGGGAGAGGTTGAAAAGCCTCTCCCGTTTATGATTTACAGCGCGTCGGCAATGTCATAGATCAGCCGCTCGGTCTTTTCCCAGCCAAGGCAGGCGTCGGTGATCGACTGGCCGTAACACCCGCCGCCGACCGGCTGCTTGCCGTCCACAAGATACGATTCGACCATAAAGCCCTTCACAAGCCCCTTGAGATCGTCGGAATACCGGCGGCAGGACAGCACCTCGCGCACGATGCGCGGCTGCTCGAACGGGTCTTTGCCGGAGTTCGCGTGGTTTGTGTCGATCAAAAGCGCGGGATAAGAGAGATCGCGCTCGGCGTATAGGTCGTAAACGCGGCGCAAATCCTCGTAATGGTAGTTCGGCATCGCGTGGCCCTGCTTGTTTGTATAGCCGCGCAGGATCGCGTGCGCGTAGGGATTGCCCTGCGAGTGCGCCGCCCAGCCGCGATAGATGAAGGAATGCTTATGCTGCGCGGTCTGGATCGCGTTCATCATGATCGAAAGGTCGCCGCTCGTCGGGTTCTTCATGCCCACCGGCACTTCGATGCCGCTGGCGGTCAGACGGTGCTGCTGATCCTCGACCGACCGCGCCCCGACGGCGACATAGGCCAGAAGGTCGTCGAGGTACTTATGGTTTTCGGGATAGAGCATCTCATCTGCGCAGGAAAAACCGAAATCGCGCACTGCGCGCATGTGCAGCGAGCGCGTCGAAATGATGCCTTGATACAAGTCCGGACGACCGGTCGGGTCCGGCTGATGCAAAAGCCCCTTATAGCCATCGCCGGTCGTGCGCGGCTTGTTCGTATAGATGCGCGGCACGATAAAGAGCTTGTCCTGCACCTTGTCCGCCACGGTGCGAAGCCGGCCGAGATAGTCGAGCACGCTGTCCTCACGGTCCGCCGAGCACGGCCCGATGACTAACAGCAGCCGTTCATCCTCGCCGCGAAAGATCGCCTGCAAAGCGGCCTGCCGCTTTTCCACGACGGCCTCCATCTCGGCGGTGACCGGAAAACGTTCCTTCACCTCCATCGGGATCGCGAGCTTGCGCTCAAATTCCATATTCATAACGGTTCCCCCTTATTTGTCGAAATACGCGCGGCGCTCGGTCGAAAGCCGCATCTTGTCCATCAGCCCTTCGCGGTCGGAAGCTGCCAGCATGTTCCGCATCTCGGAAAGCTCCCCGATGAACCGATCCATCTGCAAAAGCAGCTCGTCCTTGTTCAGCAAGAACAGCTCGCTCCACATCGTTTCATTGATGCGCGAAATGCGCGTGAGGTCGCGGAACGAGTCGCCGGTGTAGTCCACAAGGTGCGTGTTGTCGTTGCAGGTCATCAGCGCGACCGCGATGCAATGCGTCAGCTGCGACAAAAAGCCGATCATTTCGTCGTGCTTTTCGGGCGAGAGCCGCGAAATCCGCCGAAACCCCAATAGCCTGCCGAGCGATTCGCACCAGGCAATCGCATCGGGCGTATTTTTGTCCGTCGGTACGACGATGTAGTTGGCGTTGTGAAAAATCCGGTCGTCCGCATTCTGCACACCGGAGACTTCGCGTCCCGCCATCGGGTGCGCCGCAATGAATTCCACGTCGGGGCGCAGCATGGCCTGTATGTCGTAGACGATGCAGGACTTCACGCCGGTCACGTCGGTGAGGTACGCGCCGGGCTTCAACAGATGCTGGTTCTCTGCGATAAACGCTTTGAACACCGAGGGGTACAGCGCAAAGATCACCGCGTCGGCTCTGCCCAGAAGCGCGGGATCGGGGTCGGCGGCGCCCGCCTCAATATAGCCGTTTTCGAGCGCAAACGCGATTGCGTTCGGGTCGCGGTCGATGGCGGCGACGTGGTAGCCGAGCCGGGACAGGGCTTTGGCGTAGCTGCCGCCCATCAGGCCGAGGCCGACGATCAAAATTTCACTGTTGCTGATCCATTGCATAGATATTGACTCCTAAGGCCTTAAGCCGTTCAAAGAAATCCGGAAAGCTTTTGCGCACGGCCTCTGCGTCGCAAATCTGCCCGCCCGTGACCGTGCATAACAGCGCAAGCGACATGACCACGCGGTGGTCGTTGTGCCCGTCGAGCGGCGCGGTCGGCAGCAAAAGGCCGGGATACACCGTCAGCGTATGTGCATCCGCATCGGTGCGCACGCCGAATTTTAGAAGCTCGGCCTGCATCGCGGCAACGCGGTCGCTTTCCTTCAGCCGCAGCCGTTCGACGCCGGTGAACGTCGCGCCGTGCTTGGCTGCCGCCAGCGCAAACAGCACCGGCCCGAGGTCGGGACAGTCCGAAAGATCAAGCGTCGGCATCCCGGCTTCAAGCGCCCGAAAATACGCGCGGTAGACGCGGTCGCCCTGCAGACTGTCTGCGGCAAGCCCCGTCACGGTCACGTCGCCGCCGAGCAGGTTCAGCCCTTCCAAAAAGGCGGCGTTCGACCAGTCACCCTCCACCGTTACGTTCTGCGGCATGTAGGTCTGCACGCCGCGTACGGACAGGGTGTTTTCATTGTGCCATCCGGCCTCAATCCCGAAGGTGTGCAGCGCGGACAGCGTGAGGTCGATGTAGGAGCGGCTTTCCACCGGCGGCAAAAGCGTAATCGTGCTGTCGCCCGAAAGCAGGGGCAGCGCGTATAAAAGCCCGGTCACAAACTGGCTTGAAATATCCCCGCGGAACCGGAAGTCCCCGCTTTGCAGTCTGCCCTGTACCATGACGCTCGTTTTGTCCTGCCGGTACGCGATCCCCTGCGTATTGCAGATCGTTTCATATACCGACAGCGGGCGCGACAGCAGTTTTTCGGTGCCGCACAGCGTCGCCTTTGCCTCGGACAGCAGGCACAGCGGAAGCAAAAACCGCAGCGTGCTGCCGCTTTCAAGACAGCGCAAAACGGCTTCCGGCCTTTTGGCAGGATCGCAGCCGGTGACGGTTGCGGTGTCACCGTCCGTCGAAACGGACGCGCCGAGCGCCGCAAGGCAGGTTATCGTCGCTTCAATATCGCGGCTCATCGCAAGGCTGGACACCGTGCTCGTTCCGTATGCGAGGCCCGCCGCAAGCAGCAGCCGGTGCGCCATGCTCTTGGACGGCGGCGCGGCGACGGTGCCGCGCGCTTGGGACGGCGCAATCGAAACGGTCATGCGTTCGCTCCTCCGAAACGGTCGATCAGGTAATCCATCGCTTCGAGATACCCGTCGATGCCGTGCCCCATGATCGAATGGACGCAGGCAAGCCGGATATAGCTGATCTGCCGGAAATCCTCCCGCTTGGAAACGTCCGAAATATGCACCTCGACCGTCGGGATCGACACGGCCTTGACCGCGTCGAGCAGCGCAATCGACGTGTGCGTGTATGCGCCGGGGTTGATCACGATGCCGTCGGCGTCGCCGTAAGCGGCCTGAATCTTGTCTACAAGGTCGCCCTCGTGGTTCGATTGATACAGCTCGACCGCAATGCATCGCTTGGCCGCGTGCTCGCGGATGCGAGCCTGCAGCGTCGCAAAATTCTGCGCGCCGTAGATTTGCGGCTCGCGGATGCCGAGCATATTGATATTCGGACCGTTCAGCACAAGAATTTTCATGACAGCTCCTCCCAAATGATATGCGCGGTTTCGTTCGCGTTCTTGCCGGACAGGATATGCTTATCCGCCGCTGCCAGATAGATCGGGTAACGCACCTGGAACAGCGCGCGTACCTTTTCGCGGTCGCTCGACAGCGGGCGATCCGACGAGGTTTTCAGTTCGTCCACGGGGCGGTCAAGGAACAGCAGATACCCGTTTTTGCGCAGCGCATGCACGTTCTCGGCCTTCAGCACGGCGCCGCCGCCGGTCGAAAGCACAATACCGCTTTGCCTGGACAGCTCCGAAATGATTTCGGTTTCGACGGCGCGGAACGCGGCCTCGCCGTTGGCCGCAAAGTAGTCCGGGATCGGCATACCGATGCGCTCGGTGATCACCTTGTCGCTGTCGGAAAACGGCCGGTGCAGCAGCTCCGCAAGCCGTGTGCCCACGCGCGTCTTGCCGACGCCGGGCATCCCGATCAGCACAAGGTTCTGCTTATCAAGCAGCATTTTTTGGTACAGCCGGTCGATCACGTCCAGCGGGAACGCTTCGCCGGTGAATCGCTCGGCGGCGCGCACGGCCTGTGCCACAAGCATGTACAGCCCGTTCGCGGCGGGAATGCCCTGCGCTTTTGCCGATGCGACCAGCTCGGTGCACAGCGGCCGATAGATCGCGTCGAACACACCGGATAGGTGCGAAAATGTCGCAAGATCGATCGGCTGCGCGTCGTCCTGCGGATACATGCCGCAAGGCGTTGTGTTGAGAAGGATATCGGTATCAGGGCGCTTTTTCGCTGCCGTTTCATAGGAGATCGCGCCGCCCTTGCCGGTGCGGCTGACCTTTTCGATCCGCTTTGCGCCGAGCGACCGGCAGACCGCATACGCTGTGTTGCTTGTGCCGCCGGTGCCCAGAATCAGGACGTTTTTGCCGCGAACCGTGATGCCCGCTTTACCGAGCGCCAGCCGCATCCCGTCAAAATCCGTGTTGTCGCCGATCAGTCTGCCGTCGCGGTTCACGATGGTATTGACCGCGCCGATGGCCTTTGCCCGCGGCGAGATTTCGTCAAGGTACGGGATCACGGTCTGCTTGTAAGGAATCGTTACGTTGATGCCTTTGAAATCCTTATGGTGCAAAAATGTCGCAAGCTCATCCGGGGCAAGCTCCTTCAGTTCATAGGCATAGCGGCCGAGCGATTCGTGAATTTCTTTGGAAAAGCTGTGCCCCAAGGGGCAGCCGATCAAGCCGTATTGCATAGAGCCTCCTATTCCGCCGTCCACCAGTCCGTACCGAAGCGGCCGGTCAGCAGATCGACCAAAATGAGCGCGGTCACGGCGTCGATCACGGCGCGGGCGCGGTGGACGATGGCGGGATCATGCCGCCCCGAAAGCGTCAGCGTCGTTTCCTCGTTTCGGAGAAAATCGACGGTCCTTTGCTCGCGGAAGATCGACGGCGTGGGCTTGACGGCGACGGAAAACCGGATCGGCATACCGTTTGTAATGCCGCCGTTGATGCCGCCGTTATGGTTCGTTTCGGTCACAACGCGGCCGTTCTCCATGCGAAACGCGTCGTTGGCCTCGCTGCCGCGCATGTCACAGAGCGCAAAGCCGTCGCCGAACTGCACGCCCTTCACGGCGGGCACCGCAAACAGCGCGTGGGAAAGCACGCCTTCGACCGTGTCAAACCACGGTTCGCCGACGCCTGCGGGCATGCAGACCACAGCGGTTTCGAGCACGCCGCCGACGCTGTCGCCCTCGCTTGCCGCGCGTTCGATGGCATCCTGCATGGCCTTTGCCGCATCGTCGTCGAGCACCGCAAAGCGTTTTGCGCGCAAAGCCGCCAGATCGACGGCAAGGTCCGAAAACGGCCGGTCCGCGATCCCGGCGCACCGCGCGATATGCGTGCCGAGGGTTATGTTCTTTGCGGCAAGCATCGTCTGCGCGATCGCGCCCGCCGCAACGAGCGGCGCGGTCAGCCGACCGGAAAAATGTCCGCCGCCGCGCGGGTCGGAAAAGCCGTGATATTTTTCGTAGGCCGTATAGTCGGCGTGACCGGGGCGCGCCACGGCGCGCAGCCTGTCATAATCGCTGCTGTTGACGTTCGTGTTCGGAATCAGGATGCACAGCGGCGTCCCGGTTGTTTTGCCCTCGAATACGCCGGAGACAATGGAAAATTCGTCGGCCTCGCGGCGGGCGGTGGAGATTTTGCCGTAAGGACGGCGCAGGTCGAGCGCCGCTTTGATTGCATCCTCGTCCACCGGGATGCCGGGGCAAAGCCCGTCGAGCACCGCGCCGATCATGGCGCCGTGGCTTTCACCGAACAGCGTTACGGTGACGGCGCTGCCGTAGGTGTTTTTCATGGGAACCTCCTTACCGGGTAACGACCGATTCGATCAACGGACGGAGCGACGCAAGCGGCACCGTTTCGATGCGGCAGGAGCCGATCTCGTCCACGCGCACGACCGCCACACAGTCGGCGCTTGCTTTTTTATCATGCGTCAGCGCGGCATAGACATCTTTGGGATCGAGCGCCGCATGTGTCGGCAGGCCGAGCTTTTTCAGCACCGGCAACAGCCTTGCCCGCACCGGCTCGCTGCACATCGGCAGCATTCCGACGGCGACGCACTCGCCGTGGTACAGCGCGCCGCTTGCCGCGCTTTCGATGCCGTGGCCGATGGTGTGTCCGAAGTTCAGGATCCGCCGCAGGTTCTGCTCGGTTTCGTCGCGCTCGACCACGTCGCGCTTGATCATAACGGCGCGGGCGATCACCTCGTCGATGTCCTTTTCCGGATCGCCGTTCTCGAACATCGAAAACAGATCCGCGTCCGAGGTCAGCGCCATCTTCACGGCTTCGGCAAGGCCGTTATGAACCTGCCGCGCAGGAAGCGTTTTCAGCGTGTCGGGGTCGATCAGCACGCCCTTCGGCTGCTTGAACGCACCGATCACGTTCTTGATCCCCGCAAAATTGATCGCGGTCTTGCCGCCGACCGACGCGTCCACCGAGGACAGCACCGTCGTCGATACCGCGTAACAGTCGATCCCGCGCATGTACACCGACGCCGCAAACCCGCCGAGATCGGAAACGACCCCGCCGCCCACGGTCACAACGCAGTCCCTGCGGGAAAAGCCCGCCTCGAGCATTCGATCCAATATGCGTTCGAGCACGGCAAAGCTCTTGCTGCCCTCGCCCTGCGGAACGGTCATCACAACCGGCGTTTGGCACGCGGCAGCGACGGCCTCGGCGTATTGGGGAGGTACGCCGTCGTCGGTCAAAACAAGCACCTTGCGATCCAGCGCAAAGTGCGTCCCGACCGCTTGCAGCGCGCCGCGCTCTATGAAAATCGGATAACTGTGCTCCTTCAGCCGAACGGGTATTTGCATGGGGCTCTCCTTTTTTGTGTACCGATAAAAAACGGCGGCTCCGTCCGCGGAGCCGCCAAAGAAACAGCGTGAGCGGAACGGTCAGCAGGCGCGGCAATAGCGGCATGCAAAGGCGCAGGCCGTAAAGCCGGTATAGCTGCCGCTGCGAAGGCTTCGCATAAGGGGTCTCCCTTCCGTCACGATGGGCAAAACGTATGGATAAAATGTAGCACCGCGGCCGGTAAAAGTCAAGGCATTTTCCCGGTTTGTATATAAATTTACGGCGCGCGTCCCGGATTATGTACAAAGTATGAAAAAGAAAAGGGGTTGGGACTTTTCCGAGAGCGGAATCGGATATTTTGAAAACTCATTTTGAAGAAACATCGAAAACCGGGACGCCCGCCTTTTGGCTGTGATACGATGACCGAACCACGGAGGTGATCGTATGAAGCGGAGACGGAAGCTGACGGCCCTGCTGATGCTGCTGTGCGCTGCTATGGCGCTGCTGCCGACGGCGGCCGCAGACGAGCTGCCCGAGCAGCTTGTGAAAACGACGGCTGCCAAGGCCTCACAAACCGCAAAAGGGCCTGTGCAAAACGATATGCTGACCGAACAGATCGCGTCCACCTACACGGCGGCCAAGGCCAAGTCAAAGGTCAAGACGTTCAAGGGCCGGTGCGCGGCGTATGTGAACCGGCAGCTGGTGCTGCTCGGCATCAACAAGTCCTATATCGGCTGCAACGGCAACAAGGCGTACGATGTGTATTGCCGCAAGGAAACGACCGACGGCGGCTATACGATCCATGCCTATGGCGCAAAGCAGTATTCGCTGGAGGAGGCGCTGCTCGCCATCGAAGCGGAGAATCCCCATGCGCGCTATATCATGGTCGGCTTTCAAAAGGGCACAAGCTCGGCGGGCAAGAAGTACGGCCATGTGCTGCTGATCCACGGCATTGAAAACGGCGAGGTTTATTTTTCGGACAGCTATGCGCAGACCGTGGAGGACGTGCGCTATGAGGAGGGCGAACCGATCGTTTGCTCCATCGCCGTGTTCTGCGAGCAGTACAAAAAATACAAGCTGGACGGCGTGATTTGGTTTGCATGAAAGGGTTTGGCTCCGTGCGCAAAACGCGGGGCTTTTTCTTTTATGAAAAACGCCCTGCAGACATGAAAAAACCGTGTGCAAAGTCGCGCGCGGGGCTTGCAAGCGGGACGGTTTTTCGGTAAAATAGGGGCAGTACAAACGGAGGTGGCTTATGAAAGTCAGTCAATTACTCGGAGAACGATTCAAGGAACGTGCGTTTGAGATCGAAAGCCAGAATCTCATGACGCGCGGCGGTTATATGAAGCTCGTCGGCAACGGCATCTATTCGCTGTTCACACCGACCAAACGCATCCAAAACAAGATCGAGCAGATCCTGCGCGAGGAAATGGACGCGATCGACGGGCAGGAGGTGCTGTTCCCGGTCGTTATGCCGGCAACGCTCTGGCAGTCCTCCGGCCGCTGGGAATCCATCGGCAAGGAGCTGCTCCGGTTCAAGGATCGCAGCGGTGCGGATATGGTGCTCGGCATGACGCACGAGGAAGCCGCGGTGCACATGGCGATGAACGTGGCAGGCACGTATCAGAAGTACCCGTTCATGATCTATCAGATCCAGACCAAGTTCCGCGATGAGCCCCGCGCCCGCGGCGGTCTGATCCGCGTCCGCGAATTTACGATGAAGGACGCGTATTCGTTCCATACCTCGCAGGCGGATCTGGAAGCGTACTATGAGCGCGCCTATCGCGCCTATGAGCGCATCTATGCCCGCGCAGGCGTTCCGGAGGTTGTGGCAGTCAAGTCCGATTCCGGCATGATGGGCGGCAAGGTCAGCCACGAATTCATGCTGCTCTGCGATATCGGCGAGGATTCCATCGTCATTTGCCCGGAATGCGGCTATCGCGCGAACATGGAGGCGGCGGAAACGCTCGTTGATAACGCGAAGGACGAAACGCTGCTCCCGCTCACCGAGGTCTTTACCGGCGAAGCCAAGACCATCGAGGAGGTCTGCGACCTGTTGAAGAGTGACGCGAAAAAGTCCTGCAAGGCGGTCGTGTATCAGCGCAACATGGACGACAGCTATGTGCTGATCTTCACGCGCGGCGATCTCGAAATCAACGAAACGAAGCTGACCAACTACCTCAAGGCTGAGATTCATCCCGCCGTCGATATCGACGCGGCGAACCTTGCCGCAGGCAATATCGGTCCGGTCAACCTCGAAACAACCGCAACCGTTTTGTTCGACCGTTCGATCCGCGACGCGCAGAACCTGGTTTGCGGCGCGAACAAGGCCGAATACCATTACACCGGCTTCACGCCCGCGCGCGATCTGCCGGAAAACACCGAATATCTCGACCTCAGTAAGACGCAGGACGGCTTTGAATGTCCGGCGTGCCATAAGCACAGCTTAAAGATCAGCCGCGGCATCGAGGTCGGCAATATCTTCCAGCTCGGCAAACGCTACACCGAAGCGATGGGCATGACGTTCGACGACGCGAACGGCAACCGCGTGAACCCGATCATGGGCTGCTACGGCATCGGCGTGGGACGCTTGATCGCGTCGGTCTGCGAGGTGCGGCACGACGATTACGGCCCGATCTGGCCGATCACGATTGCGCCGTGGCAGGTCGAGGTCTGCGCGCTGCGCGTGGATAACCCGCAGGTGCGCGAAGCTGCCGACAATCTCTATAAGGCACTGACCGATGCGGGCATCGAGGTGATCTACGACGACCGTCCGGTTTCCGCAGGCGTGCTGTTTTCCGACGCGGACCTGCTCGGCTGCCCGCTTCGCGTGGTCGTCAGCCCCAAGACGCTGTCCCGCGGGTGCTTCGAGCTTTCCGCGCGCGACAAGTCGTTCCGCGAGGATATCGACCCGCAGTTCGCCGTGTCCGAGGTGTTCGCTAAGATCGCCGAGCTGACGAGCGCGATCAACGCAAAGGTGCCGGAGAGACTGTAAGACGGAGGGAGACATTCCTTTTCTTCTGTGAAGAAGAAAAAGAACCGAAAAGAAGGCAAGGAAGGGGCTGCCGCCCTTTCGGGTCATCTCTTCACGGTCAAAAAACATCTGCTTTCTTTCTCATGAAAGAAAAGAGAAAAAACCAGGAAGTCCCAGCCCCGAAAGGAACCGCCATGAACATACTGCATCTGAAATACGCCGTCGAGGTCGCGGACGCGGGTTCGATCAACAAAGCCGCCGAATCGCTGTATATGGGGCAGCCGAACCTGTCCCGCGCGATTAAGGAGCTGGAAAGCTCGCTCGGCATCATCATTTTCGACCGCTCGGCACGCGGCATGGTGCCGACCGCGGACGGCGAGCAGTTTTTGACCTATGCGCGCAAGATCCTTGCCGAGATCGACGAGATCGAAGCGATCTACCGCGACGGCACGGTGAAAAAGCAGCGGTTTTCGATCTCCGTTCCGCGTGCGAGCTATATTGCCGAGGCGTTCGCGCGGTTCTCCAACGACATCGGCCCCGACGCCGCCGAGATTTTCTACATGGAGACAAACTCCAATCGCGCCATCGAAAACATCCTGCGTTCCGATTACCGGCTTGGCATCATCCGGTATTCTACCGAGTATGACCGGTATTTCGAGGCCATGCTCCCCGAAAAGGGTCTGACCGCCGAAACCGTCACCGAGTTTTCCTACCACCTTTTGATGCACAAGGATCATCCGCTTGCGAGCAAGAAAACGATCCATCGCGCGGACCTTTCGCCCTACATCGAGATCGCGCACGCCGATCCGTATGTGCCGTCCCTGCCGGTCACGGAGCTTCGAAAGAACCTGCTGAACCCGGAGATCGAGCGCCGCATCTTCGTGTTCGAGCGCGGCAGCCAGTATGACCTGCTGTCAGAGAACCACGATACGTTCATGTGGGTCTCGCCGGTGCCGCAGACCACGCTCGACCGCTTCGGCCTTGTCGAGCGCGTCTGCAAGGACAATACGCGCATCCACCGCGACGTGCTGATCGCCAAGACCAACTACCGCTTCACCGACCTCGACCTGCGCTTCATCGCGGAGCTCGAAGCCGCGCGGGATAAGTATGTGCCGTATGAGGGGTAAAACCGCATGACAGAATGGCAGACGTGTGACGCGTCTGCTTCTTTTATTCCCGAACGCGGCGGATTCGATAAGATATATCGATAAAATATGATGGATATGCGGGTTTTGACCTTGCCGAGGGCGCGGCGGGTGTGGTATAATGCAGACAGCATAAAACCGTATCGGTCACGCAAGTGAGGAGGCACTATGGAGCAAAAGTCGCTGCCCAAGCAGACGCTTGGTCGATTGCCGAAGTATTTGAGCTATCTGCGCGCGCAGCCGCACGGCGAAGAGGATTTCATTTCTTCGACGACGATTGCGCACGATCTCGGCATCGGCGAGGTGCAGGTGCGTAAAGACCTGCATGCAGCGTCGGGCGACGGACGGCCGCGCATCGGCTATCAGACCTCGCAGCTGATCGAGCGCATTGAGGTTCTGCTCGGCGCGCATAACCCGACCAAGGCGGTGCTTGTCGGCACCGGCAAGCTCGGCAAGGCGCTGCTGAACTATCGCGGCTTTTTGATCTTCGGCGTCGATATCGCGGCGGGCTTCGATCTAAAGCCCGATCCCGACGCAGGCGACAAGCCGATCTATCCGATGGATCGGTTTGCGGACTATTGCCGCGAAAACGGCATAAAAATCGGCATCATCACCGTTCCCGGCAGCGCGGCGCAGAGCGTCGCGGATCTAATGGTCGAAAACGGCATCACCGCGATCTGGAGCTTTTCGCCGGTCACGGTTCCCGAATCCGTGTTCCTCCTGCAGGAGAACCTTGCGCTGTCGCTGGCGCATGTCAAGATGGTGGCAAGATAAAAAACACAAAATGAAACGAGCCGGTTTTCCGGCTCGTTTTGCATTTTGGTTATTCGTTCTTTTCATCTCGCTCCCGCTGCACCTCGGCCTGCATCCGGTCGCACCACGCGTCCCATTTTTGCCAGTATTCCTCGGCGGGGATCACGCGCGGAACAAGGTCGGCGGGCGTGAATACGTCGCGCAGGCGACATTCTCGGACGCACCGGCGGTACATTTCCCAGTCCCATTCCTCCGGTTCCCAAAGCAGCGGGACACGCACAAGCCCCGCATTCAGCGCGGCGACGGCGCGGGTATGCCCGTCGAGCATGACGACCACGCCGTCCAATACTTTCAGCGGGATCGGCTCGAAGCTCGACAGATCATTTGGGTCGAACCAACGCAGGACGGCGTTATACTTATCCTCGGAGACATAAAACTGCGAGGGCTGCAGATCGTGCAGCGTCAATTCGTCGAGGGACGGCAAAGCGGCTTCGTTCATAACTCCTCCAATTGTTGCGCAAAGGCCAAAAATTGCGCGGGCGTCAGCGTTTCGCCGCGCGTTTCGGGCGGGATGCCGAGCGCCGCGAGTGCGTCGAGCCCATGCGGTACGGCCTTGAGATTGTTTTTCAGCGTCTTGCGCCGCATCAAAAGGCACGCGCGGACGGCGGCAAAGACCTTTTCGACCGGCAGGGCGGGCGCATCCGGCTTTTCCGTAAGCCCGACAAAGACCGACTGGACGTTGGGCGACGGATAAAAACAATCCTCGCCGAACGTTTCCAAAACGCCGCCGTCGTAATACAGCTGCGTGATCACCGAAAGCGGGCCGTAATTGTCGGCTTTCGGCGCAGCAAAGAACCGATCCGCGGCCTCCTTCTGCACCATGCAGCCGAACACGCGCGGCCGCGCGAGCAGACCGCGCTCGGCCATCGACGTGGTGATGTAGTACGGCAGATTGCCGACGACCGAAAACGGCCGCACCTCGCCGAAGCGACAGCGCAGCGCGTCGCCCTGCACGACGGTCAGCCGTTCGTCCGGCATCGACGCGGATAGGTATTCGACCATCGCCGGGTCCTTTTCAACGGCGGTCACGGGGCCGAAAGGCAGCAGCAGCTCGGTCAGCCCGCCGAGCCCCGGCCCGATCTCCGTGATCGGCTCGCCCGCAAGGCCGAGCGCAGCCACGCACCGCTGCAGCCGCGCCCCGTCGATGCAGAAGTTCTGCCCGAGGGCGCGGTTCGGCGTATGTTCGATTTCGGCCAGCGCCGCAACAATCCATTCTTTGCTTGCTCTCATATCCGTATCATACCATGAACCGCAAAAAATGGCAAGGGACGGCGTGCGACGATCTTGATTTGCCGAAATACGGCTTGTGCTGGATCGGAAAAACAGATATAATAATAACAGCATTTGTTTTTCCAATCACAAGCAATTTTGTTCGGAGGCGGACTATGAAACGAACCTTGCTTTTTGTGCTGTCGCTGTTGCTTCTAGTTGTCGGCGGAGTGACGGCTGCGGACGGCAATTCTGCTGTACTGCATTCCTCCCTGTCCGAAATACCGACATATAACGGCTTCGATTATGTAGAGATTCAAGAGGGTCAACCGGATTTTTATGTGTGGCAAATCCAAGAGAAGGCATACGTTACGTTCTCCGACTTGGACGCATTGGGCAGAACCGGCGCGGGAATGGCTTGCCTCGGACCGGAAACATTGCCGACAACGACTCGAAATGAAATCGGCAGCGTACAGCCTTCGGGATGGCAGACAACGCGGTATGACGACTTGATTGAAAGCCGCTATCTGTATAACCGCGCGCATGTGATCGGCCATTTGCTGTGCGGGGATAACGGGACGCCCGAAAACCTGTTTACAGGGACGGCGTATATGAACGCAGGCGCAATGCTGTTGTTTGAAACGCGGGTTTTGCAATATATCGAACAGACGGGAAACCACGTCTTGTACCGCTGTACGCCGATGTATGAGGGCGATCATCTGATTGCGTCCGGCGTGCAGATGGAAGCGTATTCGGTGGAGGACAGCGGAGAACTGCATTTTAATGTATTTGTGTTTAACGTGCAGCCGGGGGTTGAGATCGATTATGCGACGGGTGAAAGCAGGATAGCGTCGGAGCAAACTGTCCGTGATACGGAGGGCCGGTCCGCTGCAACGGCTGAAACGCCGAAAGCAACCTATATTCTCAATACGAATACGAAAAAGTTCCATTATCCGGATTGCTCCAGCGCAGCGGATATAAAGGAAAAGAATCGAAAGGAATTTTACGGAACACGGGAAGAGGCGATAGAAGCCGGTTACAGTCCGTGCGGGCGATGCCATCCGTGAGGTGCATTAAGTATGAGAAAACGCATTTTTGAAATCATTGAAAAGTCGAACGAAAACGACCGCGCAAGTACGATCTATGATTACTGCATGATCTTTGTTATCGTTGCCAGTCTGATCCCGCTTGCTTTCAAGGAGGACAATTTGTTCTTCACCATCGTCGATAAGGTGACGGTTGGCATTTTTATCGTTGATTACCTGCTGCGGTGGATGACAGCGGATTATAAATTTGAAAAGCAGGGCGTTGTTTCCTTTTTGCGATATCCGTTTTCGTTCATGGCGATGATTGATCTACTATCCATTCTTCCGTCATTGACGATAATCAACAGCGGGTTTAAATTGCTTCGCGTGCTGCGCATGATCCGTGCTATGCGAGTTGTTCGTGTGTTCAAGGCGATGCGGTATTCCAAGAGCTTTGAAATCATCGGCAATGTACTGCGATCCTCGCGTGATTCGCTGATCTCGGTTTGTGCTCTCGCGGCGGGCTATATCCTGATTTCTGCTTTGGTGATATTTAACGTGGAGCCGGATTCATTCGATTCGTTTTTTGAAGCGATTTATTGGGCAACCGTTTCGTTGACTACCGTGGGCTACGGCGATATATACCCGGTTTCAACGCTCGGACGAATCATAACGATGCTGTCCTCCGTGTTCGGCATTGCAATCGTCGCCTTGCCTGCCGGTATTATCACTGCGGGATATATGACGGAATTAAGCAACCGGGAAAAAGAACAACAGAAAGAAGATTAAATCACGGGCAAGCAAAAGTCGGCACAGGAGGCCGATTTTTTGTCGCTTTTTTCCACCGCTCTAAAACGCAACATTTCCCTTTTCCGGCGCATACTATCGACAAAACGCAGAAAAGGAGAATG
>JAEEGL016569491.1_pt1 | contig 26693 bp, 22 predicted proteins | sample 9134231 | NCBI WGS metagenome assembly JAEEGL01 (sample SAMN16246548, study PRJNA631951) | gut metagenome | biome: gut microbiome; feature: rumen; material: fiber-attached | host: Bos | place: Iran: Karaj | collected 2018-10 | reverse complement strand
TTTCGAGCGTAACATCCTGGCCTCGGGCGTCGTGCCTCAGATTAGTGCCATCTTCGGCCCCTGCGCCGGCGGTTCGGTCTACAGCCCTGCCCTGACCGATTTCATCCTGATGTCAAAGGAGAACAGCTACATGTTCCTCACCGGCCCGAAGGTGGTCAAGACCGTCACGGGCGAGGACGTCACCGTTGACAAGCTGGGCGGTGCCATGGTGCACGCCACAAAGAGCGGTGTAGCCCATTTCGTGGGCGAGACCGAGGAGAGCACCATCCAGACCATCCGCGAGCTGGTGGGCTACATCCCCAGCAATAACTTCGAGGAGGCTCCCATGGTGGCCACCGAAGACCCAATCGACCGTCTAGAGGACAGCCTCAATACCATCATCCCCGAGAACCCCAACGAGGCCTACGACGTGAAGGACATCATCCACGCCATCGTCGATGACGGCCAGTTCCTCGAGGTGCATGAGAACTTTGCCAAGAACCTGGTGGTGGGCTTTGCTCACATGGGTGGCGTGAGTGTCGGCATCGTGGCCAATCAACCCAAGGCCATGGCCGGTGTGCTCGACTGCAACAGCTCGCGCAAGGGTGCCCGCTTTGTGCGTTTCTGCGACGCCTTCAACATTCCGTTGGTGACCCTCGTTGACGTGCCCGGCTTCCTGCCTGGTACCGGCCAGGAGTACAATGGCGTCATCAACCACGGAGCCAAGTTCCTCTATGCCTACGGCGAAGCCACGGTGCCCAAAGTGACCGTCACGCTTCGTAAGAGCTATGGTGGTGCCCACATCGTGATGAGCTGCAAGCAACTGCGTTCCGACATCAACTATGCTTGGCCCACGGCTCAGATTGCCGTCATGGGTGCCAGCGGTGCCACCGAGGTGCTGCATGGCCGTGCCCTGAAGGAAATCACCGATCCCGAAGAGAAGGCTAAGTTCATTGCCGAGAAGGAGAAGGAGTACAACGACCTGTTCGCCAACCCCTACAACGCTGCCAAGTACGGTTACATCGACGATGTCATCGAGCCGCGCAACACACGCTTCCGCGTCATCCGCGCCTTGCAGGCCCTGCAGACCAAGAAGGATACCCTGCCGATGAAGAAACATTGTAACCTTCCGCTGTAAATCATTTTAATAAATTATATTTAAACATCAAAACACAATGAAGAAAGTTCTGTTAACCGCCGCTGCCGCCATGGTGATGTTCGCCATGACTGCCTGCAACAACAACAAGGCCGCCGAGGCTACCGAGGACACCACCTGCGCCGCTGTCGAGCAGTGCGAGCACAAATGCATGCACGAAGGTGACAGCGCCATGTGCTGCAAAGCCGAGGGCGTTGCCGAAGAGTGCGAGCAGAAATGCGACAAAGCCTGCGAGCAAAAGTGCGACAAAGCCGAAGGCAAAGAGTGCTGCAAGGCCGAAGGTCAGAAGTGCTGCAAAGCCGAAGGTAAAGAGTGCCACAAAGAGTGCTCCAAAGAGGCTGCCAAGTAAGCTTGACTTTACAGGAGGATCCAGCGCGTCATACGGCGCGCTGGATATCACCCTGGGTTTTGATGTTAAAATGAAAGAGAATTGCTAGATGAAAACATTAAATAAACTGCTAATCGCAGGTCTGCTGAGTTTCGCCACGCTGACAGCGATGGCGGTGCCGCAATCACCGCAGGGCAGCCCCGACGCCATGACGGGTGCCACTCCCGCGGCCGTGCAGGGGCATCCCCACGAGGGCTGTCCGATGCACGCGATGACACCGGCAGTGGACTTCCATAGCGTGAAGATCTGCTATGCTCCCGACCTGAATGCCTTTGTGGCGATCGACAGTGTAGAGTGCTCTGTGCACCTCGTGTCGATGGAGACCATGGACACCATCGGCAGCTTCAAAACTGACAACACCCACAAACGCCACGACCTGAAGAATATCCTGCGTCCTGTGAGCGTGGGTGTCATGGGACCTTATGTTGTAGTACTGGCATCGGCAGTGAATGACACCGCCTATGTGGCTTTGCTTGACCAACAGATGAACGAGTTGGTTCGTCGCCCGTTCCAAAGCCCGATGTATGCCATTCACATGGCTCCTGGCCAGATGTTTGTCCTCGGCCGCAACCCTTACGGCTACGACATCAACATCATCCCCATCAAGAGCCTTGAAGACTTGGAGTCCTTCGCCAACGGCGAGATCATGACCCACCACTACCGTGTGGCCAAACAAGCCGAGAAAATCAAGGAGAGCGACCCCGTCGGCATCGGCCTTGCCGCCGTAGCTGTGGCTGTGGTGTTCCTGGCATTGGTCTGCATCTTCCTACTCATCAGCGGCTCCGGCAAACTGATTATGAGTGCCGAAGAGCGCAGTAAGAAGAAAGGCGCGGAGAAGAAGGCGCCCGCCATCAAGCCGGTGTCCCAGGGCAGCAGCACCGAGGACGAGACTATGGCCGCCATAGCCGCCGCCATCTACCTTTACAACAACGAGCTGCACGACGAGGAAGACACCGTCATCACCATCCAAAAGGTGGAGCGCGAATGGACGCCTTGGAACGCCAAGTACTATAATATGAATCATTATTTTAATAACATCAAGAGATGAAGAACTATAAGCTCAAGATAAACGGCAACGACTACACGGTGGACATCAACGAGGTCGAAGGCCAGGAGATAAAGCTCGACGTCAACGGCACTTCCTATGTCGTCACCGTCGACCAGGAAATCAAACAGCAGAAAAAGACCGTCGTCAGCACTCCGCGTCCCGTGGCTGCCGCACCCGCAAGCAAAGCTCCGCAGGGCAACGCCCCGGCAGCAGCAGCCGGCAGCAAGGTGACCACCCCCCTGCCCGGCACCATTCTCGACGTCTTCGTCAACGTGGGCGACGCCGTCAAGGCAGGTCAGACCGTGGTGCTGCTCGAGGCCATGAAGATGGAGAACAACATCGAGGCCGACACCGCCGGTACCGTCAAGGAAGTCAAAGTCCGCAAGGGCGACAGCGTCCTCGAGGGCGATGTGTTGGTTGTTATTGGATAAACTAAAAGCCACAGACAATGATTAGTTTAGCAACAGGTGGCTTCATGGAGTTCATGTCGACGCAGCTGGTCCAGTTCCTGGAATACACCGGCTTCGCCAACGTGACCTGGGGCCATATAGCCATGATTTTGATCGGCTTGGTGTTCATCTTTCTGGGCATCAAGTTCGAATTTGAACCGTTGCTGTTGGTGCCTATCGGATTTGGTATGCTCATCGGCAACATCCCCTTCTACCCGGGATTGAAGATAGGCATCTACGAGCAAGGCTCGGTGCTCAACATCCTCTACCATGGTGTGCAGAACGGTTGGTATCCACCCTTGATCTTCCTAGGCATCGGTGCCATGACCGATTTCTCGGCGCTGCTGAGCAATCCCAAGCTGATGCTCATCGGCGCTGCCGCCCAGGTGGGTATCTTTGCCGCCTATATGGGTGCTCTTGCCCTGGGCTTTATGCCCAACGAGGCCGGTGCCATCGGCATCATCGGCGGTGCCGACGGTCCCACTGCCATCTTCATCAGCTCGCCGCTGGCCCCCGATTTGATGGGTGCCCTCGCCGTGTCGGCCTACTCCTACATGGCCCTTGTGCCCGTCATCCAGCCGCCCATCATGCGCCTGATGACCACCCACAAGGAGCGTACTATCCGCATGAAACCGCCACGTCAGGTCTCGAAGCTCGAGAAAATCACCTTCCCCATCATCGGCCTCTTGTTCTGTGCCTTCATCGTGCCGAGCGGCCTGCCCTTGCTGGGTATGCTCTTCTTCGGCAACCTGCTGAAGGAATGCGGCGTCACCAAGCGCCTTTCCGATGTGGCCTCCAACGCCGTGGTCAACATCTGCACCCTGCTTATCGGCATCACCGTGGGTGCCTCGACCCAGGCTTCGGTCTTCCTGAGCGGCAAGTCGGTGATGATCTTCGGCCTCGGTGCCGGTTCGTTCATCGTGGCCACCTTCTGCGGTGTGCTCTTCGTCAAGATCATGAACCTCTTCCTCAAGGAAGGTAACAAGATCAATCCCCTCATCGGCAACTCGGGCGTCAGCGCCGTTCCCGACGCGGCCCGCGTGTCGAACAACGTGGGTCTGGAATACGACAAGACCAACTACCTGCTGCAACACGCCATGGGTCCCAACGTGGCCGGCGTGGTGGGTTCGGCGGTAGCTGCCGGTATCTTGCTCGCTTTCCTGCACTAAGCTGCATCTTACCACCCATTTACGGCAGGGGGCGCCTGTACAAGGTGCCCCCTGCCGTTATTTTTTCGCCCGGTTTCCAAGCCCCTTTCACACGGTTAACTAGGGGTTAACTCCCACTGTTGTCCGCTTGTTGTCCGCTTGTTGTCCGGTTGTTGTCCGCTTTAAAAGCGGACAACAACCGGACAACAAGCGGACAACAAGCGGACAACAGTGCTAGAAATAGGCATGTTAACCCCTCTTTTGGGGGGTCGTTTGTGCCGTTTTGATGCCAGTCGATGGTCGGTATCGTAAAAAAATCGTATCTTTGCACCGCTTTATGGATGAGACGCAGATATACTTTGTCGATGTGCTGCTACCGCTGCATATTCCTGATTGCTACACCTATAGGGTGCCGCAGGAGTACAACGGTATGCTGCACACGGGGCAGCGCGTGGTGGTGCAATTCGGGCGCACACGCATGTATTCGGCCCTGGTGAGGCGCATACACCGGCAGGCGCCGTCCTGGAGGTGCAAGTATATCATGGCCATCCTGGACACCAAACCCATCGTCACCGAGCGACAGATGGAGTTCTGGGAGTGGCTGGCGCGCTACTACATGTGCTATCCCGGCGACGTGATGGCCATGGCCCTGCCTGCAGGCATGAAGCTGGCCAGCGAGAGCGCTATCGCCATCCATCCCGATTTCGACGGCGAGCTGTCGGCTCTCAGCAAGCAGGAGGCCCAAGTGGTGCAGGTACTCTCCGACCATCCCGTGATGAGGGTCGAGGATATCGGTCGCGCCCTGGGTCTTCAGAAGGTCATGCCCCTGATGCGAACTATGATCGAACGTTCCATCATCGTGATGGACGAGGAGCTGCGCAATCGTTTCAAGCCCAAGACGTCGACCTACATCCAGCTGGCACCCGCCTACCGCGACGAGGCGTCGCTGCAACAGTTCTTCGACGAGCTGGAACGCAAACGGAGTACAAAGCAGGTCGAGGTGCTGATGCAGCTGATGCAACTGTCGCACCTGGGTCGCGAGGCGGTGGCCAAACGCCTGCTGCCGCAGGGGCCCTCGCTGCAGGCACTGCTGAAGAAGGGCATCCTGACGGCCGAGGAACGCTTCGAGAGCCGTATTGAGCATTACGACGAAGGCGAGCTGCTCCGGGCCTCCGACATCGTCCTCAACGCCGAGCAACAGGCAGCCTACGACCAGCTTGCCCGGCGCGATGCCCCCTGTTCGACCACCCTGCTCCACGGTGTAACATCGAGCGGAAAGACCGAAGTCTACATCAAGCTCATCGACGAGGTGGTCCGTGAGGGTCGCCAAGCCCTGCTGCTGCTGCCTGAGATAGCGTTGACCACCCAGGTCATCAACCGGCTGCGGCGCTACTTCGGCGACAAGGTGGGGGTCTATCACTCGCGCTTCTCGACCAGCCAGCGGGTCGAGGTGTGGAACCGCACCCTCAGCGAGGGCCCGGACGGCTTCCAGGTACTGCTGGGTGCCCGCAGCGCATTGCTGCTGCCCTACCGCGATCTGGCGCTCGTCATCGTCGACGAAGAGCACGACCCGAGCTACAAACAGCAGGAACCTGCCCCGCGCTACCATGCACGCGACGCCGCCATCTACCTGGCCAACAGCTGGAAAGCCCGCGTAGTGCTGGGATCGGCCACCCCGAGTATCGAGAGCTACCACAACGCCCTGAGCGGCAAATACGGCCTGGCAACCATCACACAGCGCTTCGGAGGCTTCAACCTGCCGGAGGTCAAGGTGGTCGATATGCGCGAGGCCTACAACAATCATGAGGTCAAAGGCAACTTCTCCACCACCCTGCTCAAGGCCATTGACGAGGCGCTGGCGCTGCACAAACAGGTGATTCTCTACCAAAACCGGCGCGGTTTCTCGCTGCATCTCGAGTGCGACGACTGTCACCACGTGCCGCAATGCGTCCACTGCGACGTGTCATTGGTCTACCACAAGGCCACCAACTCGCTCCGCTGCCACTACTGTGGCTACAGCATTCCGGTGCCCAACGAGTGTCCGGCCTGCCATTCGACCCACCTGCGTATGGTGGGCGTCGGCACCGAACGGGTCGAAGAGGACCTGCAAATCATGTATCCCGACGCCACGGTGGCCCGCATGGACCTCGACAGTACGCTGCAAAAGAACCAATACCTGGAGCTGATCAACGACTTTCAGAACCGCCGTATCGACATCCTGGTGGGCACACAGATGGTCACCAAGGGTCTCGACTTCCAGCATGTCTCGGTGGTGGGTGTCGTCAATGCCGACAATATCATCAACTTCCCCAATTTCCGATCCTTCGAAAGGGCCTTCCAACAGCTGACCCAGGTCAGCGGTCGCGCCGGCCGACACGGCGAAGGCGGACAGGTCATCATACAGACTTTCAACCCTCAACACCAGGTACTGGCCGATGTGATGGACAACGACTACCGCCATCTCTTCGACGAACAGATCCAGGAGCGGCGTGTCTTCCGCTACCCACCGTTCTACCGCCTCATCGAAATCACCCTCAAACATCGGGAACAAGAGGTGCTCAATGCCGCCGCCGACTGGCTAGCCGTCCAACTACGCAGCACTTTCAGCTGGCGCGTCATGGGGCCTGAGTACCCGTTGGTCAGCCGCATCCGTTCGCTCTACCTCAAACAAATCACCCTGCGCTTCGAGCGCAACGAGGCCATTGCCGACGCCAAACGCATCATGATGCTGATGGCCGATGAACTGATTAAACAGGAAGGCTGGTCGGGGGTGAGCGTCATCTTCGACGTCGATCCCTGCTAAAACCCCGGGAGCGAGAGCCAAAGCGTGGGCAACATCAGCAGGAAGCCCACAACGATGAGTCCCACGATGAACTTCCAAACCCAACGGAGCCAGGTGCCATATGGTATCTTGGCGATGCCAAGCACGCCGATAAGCACACCACTGGTGGGTGTCAGCATGTTGGTAAATCCGTCGCCGAACTGGAAAGCCAGCACAGTGGTCTGTCGCGACACGCCGATAAGGTCGGCGAATTGCGTCATGATGGGCATCGTCAAAGCCGCTTTGGCCGAGCCACTGGGCATGACTACGTTGAGCAAAGTCTGGAAGATATACATCACTCCCAACGAGGTCACCTCGCCCGTCTGGGCCAAACTACACGTAAGTCCATAGAGCAACGTGTCGATCACCTTACCGTCTTTGAGGATGAAGATGATACCACTGGCGAGTCCAACCACCAGAGCTGCCGAGAGAATATCCTTGCAACCCGTCAGGAAGAGCTTGGCAATGTCATCGGCCGACTGGCGGTCGAGGATACCTGCCAGGATGCCCATGGCGAGGAAGAGGGCCGATATCTCGGCGATATACCAATCCCACGCCAAAACACCGACCACGAGTGCAACAATGGTGAGGAAGAGTAGTATCAGGATGAGTATGTGGCGCGTGGTGAGCGTCGACTGTTCGTTGGACTCCATACGTCCCCGCCAATAGTCGTCAAGCTTGTGGACGGGACTACGTTCGGGCTTGGCTTTGACTCGATGAGCGTACCATAGCACAAAGGCAATGCCGATGATCGTCAACACCACCCAACAGAAGACCCTGTATTCGAGGCCCGAAAAGAGCGGCAAACCTGCGATACCCTGGGCGATGCCGATGGTGAAGGGGTTGAGCATAGCACCGGCAAAGCCCACGTGGGCAGCCACATAACACATACAAACGCCCACGATGGAGTCGTATCCCATCTGGATGGCCAGCGGGATAAAGACCACCACGAAAGCAATAGTCTCTTCGCTCATGCCGAAGATGGCCCCGAAAAGACTGAACATAATCATCACCAATGTGATAATGATATTCTCCACTCCAAGCCAACGGATGAGGCGGAAACGGCTGAGACGCTGCACACGGCGCAGGAATGCCATGACCCCTACATCGATAGCGTGGCTGTTATTCAGGATCCAGAAGGCGCCACCCACCATCAGGATGAAGACGATGATATCGGCCTTGTCGACAAATCCATTGAAGAGTGCCGAGAATATCTGCCACGTTTGTGGAGCAGCATCCACCCTGTGGAACGACCCATTCAGCACCACTTCACGTCCATCGACTGTCTGTCGCAGGAATTCACCCGCAGGTATCACCCATGTCATCACCGCTGCCAACACGATGAGGGCGAAGACAATGGTGAAGGTATGGGGTATCTTTTTCAAGCTAAAGGATTATTATGATAGGGCGTTACGGATGGCATCGGCATCGATACGGCAATCATGTTTCAACTGTGGCACGGGGCCATGGGCAACAAAATGGTCGGGAATGGCAAGGATTCGCACCGTCGATGCCACCTCAGGATGATGCTCGGCCAAATAGGCCAACACCGCTTCGCCGAAACCTCCCATGCGTACCCCGTCCTCGACGGTGACAATACGACGGTATCCGCTAGCGGCAATGCGGTCAAGTAGCGTGGTATCGAGGGGCTTAAGGAAGCGCATGTCGTAGACTGCCGCGTCGACTTCGTCGGCCACTCCCAGGGCATCGTTGCCCACGGTGCCGAGGGTGACAAGGGCTACCCCGCCCCTACCCTCACGCAACTGACGGCCACGGCCCGTCTCCAGGCGCTCCATGGGCGACTGCCAGTCGGCATGAACACTGCATCCTCGCGGGTATCGTATCACCCATGGACCCTGATTGGGCAGTTGGGCGGTGTACATCATGTTGCGCAAATCATGCTCATCGATGGGGGCACAGACCGTCAGACCCGGTACCGGCCGCAAGGCTGCCAGATCGAACACGCCATGGTGTGTCGGCCCGTCGTCGCCCACCAGTCCGGCACGGTCGAGACAAAAGACCACCTGAAGACCTTGCAACGCCACGTCATGGATCATCTGGTCGTAGGCACGCTGGGCGAATGAAGAGTAGATATTGCAGAAAGGCACCATGCCACCCGCCGCCAAACCGGCTGCAAAGGTGACAGCATGCTGCTCGGCAATGCCCACATCGAACGTACGTTCGGGCATACGTTCCATCATCAGGTTCAGTGAACAGCCGGTGGCCATGGCGGGTGTGATACCCACAATGGCGGGATTCTGCTCGGCCAACTCGATGATTGTGCGGCCGAAGACCTCCTGGTACTTCAGCGGACGCCCCTGGTCGGGAGTATTGATCTGGTCGCCTGTGTGCACATCGTAACGGCCCGGCGCATGATAAACCACGGGGTTTTCTTCGGCTTGTCGCAGCCCCTTGCCCTTGGTGGTGACGATATGGAGCAGTTTCGGACCCTTCAAGTCGTGCAGGCGCCGCAACATGGTGACCAGCTGTGGAATGTCGTGCCCGTCGACAGGGCCGAAGTATCGGATGCCCAGGCTCTCGAACAGGTTGCTACCACCCACGGCAACCGTCTTGGCTGTCTGGGTGAGACGCTGGAAAATATTGATCGAACGACTGTGACGTCGACCGCCATCGCTGCCGTCGAGCCTACGCCATACGCTGGCTTTGAGATCGTTATAGCGACGCGAGGCGGTGATACGGGTCAGGTATTCGTTCAGCCCTCCCACGGCCTTGTCGATCGATATACCGTTGTCGTTGAGGATAACGAGCAGGTTGGCCTTGGAGAGGCCCACGTTGTTCAGCGCCTCGAAAGCCTCGCCACCGGTAAGGGCACCGTCGCCAATGACGGCGATATGGGCACGGTGGTCGTTGCCTTGCATGTGGCTGGCCACAGCCATGCCCAGGGCAGCGCTGACCGACGTGGAGCTATGGCCCGTACCGAAGGCATCGTATTCGCTCTCACTGCGCTTGGGAAAACCACTGAGGCCGCCATACGTGCGTATCGTCGAGAAACGTTCGCGTCGGCCGGTGAGTATCTTATGGGCATAGGCCTGATGGCCCACATCCCAAATCAGCTTGTCGTCGGGTGTGTTGAAGACATAGTGCAACGCCACCGTCAGCTCGACCACCCCGAGGCTCGAAGCCAGGTGGCCCGGATGGCTGGCGAGGGTGTCGATGATATATTCTCGCAGTTCGTCGGCGATGGGTTGCAGGTCGCCGACAGCAAGCTGCCTGAGGTCGGAGGGATATTCTATATCGTTCAGTCTCATCTGTTAAGTCAGTATTTGTAGGCTGGAGCAGTTTTCGGGAGGGGTTCGAAGGTCTTGTTCAGCTTCTTGTCGGTCAGTCGGCCCTGAGCGCCGTGACGCAGCTCCCACTTGCCGTCGACCCAGGCGTAGGCCAGCTCGAGGCCCGAGGGGACATAGTACTGGAAGAGGCCTGCCATGCCCTCGATCTGGGGCTCCACCTCGTCGAAGATGATGACCTTTTCCTTGTGCTCACGGGTCTTCTCGACGGTGCGGTAACGCCCCTTCACCTTCACCCGTTCGCGCTCGACGGTCTGCACCGTCTGCTCGTCAAAGGCCATCTGCACTGCCGCATCACCACGGTATTCCAGCACCACCCTCCGCAGATTGCGCTCGCGACGGAACACCGCAGCACCGAATTGCGGCACCCCACCCTTGATGAGGACAGGTTCGATGACGCGCATGTCGGTCAGGTTGTCCACCCCGTTCCAGCCCAACAGCGTATAGTAGGTGCGGTCGCCGGCGGTGGTCTGTATCAGGTCCTGATAGATGGCGCCCAGCCAGTTGTCGGCCGAGAGCAGGCTTTCCTCGCGGTTGAGCAGGTCGTCGCGCTTGTCGTGCAGCACCTCATGCTCATAAGCCTCGGTACGGTCGTTGTAGTACTGCACGGCACCGAAGCATTCGAACTCGCCGTTGTCGCGCACCACGGCCCAGGTGAAGATGCGCAGGTGGCCGTCGGGCGACGTGAGCACCGAGGCCGACAGCGGCAGCTGCCAGTGCCAGCGCTCGCTCTGGGGCTCGTCGAGGGCGTCGCGCAGGGCGTCGACAGCCTCCTCCGAGGCAAGATAACGCTCATTGTCGGTCGGCGCTGAAGCCACACGCTCGAGCAGCCCGGTCAGCCGTTGCTGGTGGGCCGCCATGCGTGCACGATCCTGCCCCGCGGCAACACCGCAGGCCAGCATCAGCACCGTCAGGATGGCAAATCTCACATTAAACATACCTTCACAAAACGACATCCGATCCATATTATTGTGACAACCGTGTAAAAAAAATGTTTCATCCTCAGTCCATTCGACCCTTTACTCCCATACAACTCCCTATCAAGTCGCTCACTGCTGGCTGGATGCTGGCTGAAAATAGGGGGGGGTCAGCAAGGTTCCAGCAAGGTATCAGCCAGAAATCAGCGTAATAACCTGTAGGATAGTGCGTTAGAGTGTACTAGTTCGCTACAAGAAACTGTATTACAATATCTTACATCTTATTTTTAACAATTCATCACACTTTTCGGGATGGCGCAATGTGTTGAAAAAAATATTTTGTCATGTCGCGAAAAATGCTTATTTTTGTAGACTTGAAAGCATCGAAAGATGCTGTATAAACTATTGGTAATTAATAAAAACAACGAGATAACAATGGAAATTACAGGTAAATTAATCCAGATTTTGCCCGATGTGCAGGGCGAGTCGCAGCGTGGCCCGTGGATTCGTGGCGGTTTTGTGATTGAGACAGGTGACGATTTTCCGCGCAAGGTGGCCTTCACAGCCTTCGGCGAGGAGCGTGTTTCGATGGCCAAGAACATCCCGATGGGACAGTTGGTGCAGGTGACCTTCACCCCCGAAAGCCGCGAGTTCAACGAGAAGTGGTACACCGACCTGCGTTGCACGCGTGTGCAGCCCTTCGTGCCCGGCCAGATGCCGGCGCCTGCCACTGGCTACGCATGGGCCGGCAACCAGGCTCCTGCCCAGGGTGCCGGTGCCCAGCAACCGGCCGCCCAACAGCCGGCTGCCACCCAGCAGCCTGCCGGTTTTGCCTCGGCACCCACCATGCCCGCCGGTGAAGACGACCTGCCGTTCTAAGTGATTGGTGAATAGCTGCTCAGCGATTAGCGATTAGTTGATGGACAAAAGCGAGGTCAGACGTCGGATGCGGGAGCTGAAACGCGCCGTGTCGCCAGAGGAGAAGCTGCGCCGCAGCGAGCTGGTGATGCAGCGTGTGGAGCAGACCGATGCCTTCAAACGGGCACAGGTGGTGCTCCTCTACTGGTCGATGGCCGACGAGGTGCAGACACATGCCTTCGTGGAGCGGTGGTACCGCCGGAAGACGGTGCTGCTGCCCTGCGTCGACGGTGACGACTTGCGCCTGAGGCAGTACACGGGTCCCGAGTGCCTGGTGGCCGGCGAACAGTTCGGCATCGGCGAGCCTACGGGCCCGGAATGGACCGCCCTCGACCGGGTGGAGCTCATCATCGTGCCAGGTGTAGCTTTCGACCGCCAGGGCAACCGCATGGGTCGCGGCCGCGGCTTCTACGACCGCCTGCTGAAAAGCACCCCCAATGCCGTGAAGATAGGCGTGGCCTACGACTTCCAGATGCTCGACACCATCCCCGTCGAACCCCACGATGTAAGGATGAACCTGGTGATCGCCGAATGCATGAATGCCCCAATGCCCAATCAAACCCTCTAGACTATGCCGATGTTCTACACTCCCAAGCCGCGGCAATTCAAGTACCGTCCCCGCTTCTACAATCCCGAGAAGGAACGCTGGGAGGCGTTGAAACAGAAGTATGCCGACGAGCGTGCCGCCGCCGAAGCGGCTGCCGCTCCCGAGCTGGAGGCGTCAACCTCCGACGACCTCGAGTACTTTCAACGCCGTGTGCGCGAGTTGGACCGTAAAGACCGTGGCAAACTGACCTGGAAGGATGCCTTCCGCAAGCGCGAGATGCCTACCTTCAACTACCAGCCCCGCTTCGCCTCGACCGACGATGAACACGATACCGGCGAGCACATGAACGAGTTTAAGAAACGAGGCTCCAAGATTAAACGTCGCTTCGACGTGAGCGATACCGACTACATGAAACCCATCCCTGCAGGCCGCATCATGCTCTACGCGCTGCTGGTCTGCCTGTTGCTTTATTGGATTTTGTTTTAAGACATGACAATCGAAGTACTGAAATCGAAGATCCACCGTGTGACGGTGACGGAAGCCGACCTGGACTACATCGGCAGCATCACCATCGACGAGGCCCTGATGGAGGCATCGGGCATCATAGAGAACCAGAAGGTGGAGATATACAATATCACCAATGGCGAACGTTTCGCCACCTATGCCATTCGCGGTGAGCGCAATTCGGGTGTGATAGGCATCAATGGTGCCGCCGCCCACAAGGCGCCTGTGGGTTCGCTGATTATCATTGCCGCCTACGCACAGATGACACCCGAGGAGGCTGCCACATGGCATCCCACCGTTATTTTCCCCAAGAACAACCGTCTATGAGTTCGGAGGTTGGAAGTCAGCGGTCGGAGAAGAGAATCCACTGGGGCGATGCGCTGCGGCTCATCGTGTTCCTGGGTATCGGCGTCTTTTTCATCTACTGGTTCCTGCTGAAGCTGGACGCCAGTCAGAAAGCAGCCATCTGGCAGTCGTTCCTCGGCGTTGACTACTGGTGGGTGGCGGCCTGCATGGTCTGCTGCCTGCTGAGCCATCTGGTGCGTGCCCTGCGGTGGCAGCTGCTCTTCCACCCCATCGGTATGCATCCGTCGCTGAGTCATACCTTCGGGTCGGTGGTGGTGGCCTACCTAGGCAACCTGGCCTTCCCACGGGCTGGCGAAGTGATGCGCTGTGCCACCCTCCGTACCAGCGAGGGCATCCCGGTAGAGAAGTCGTTGGGTACTGTGGTCACAGAACGTTTGATCGACCTGCTGGCATTTGCACTTATCGTTGTTGTCGGATTATTGGTTATGTTCGGTAAGGCCAAGGACTGGCTATACGACACCCTGTCGGCCAAATTCGAGACGTTGCCCAACATGGCAATGATAGGTGGCACGCTGGTAGTGCTGGCCTTGGTTGCATTCGCCTTCTACAAACTCTTTTGGAAGAAGCTGCTGCATATCTCACTTTTCAAGAGGATCGATGATCTGGTGCACGGCATGGTGGACGGGGTGAAGAGCATCTTCCATCTGGGAGGTCGCCGTACAGCACTCTTCATCATCTACAGCCTGTTGATCTATCTGCTTTATATTCTGGGCGGACTGATCATTTTCCATGCCTTTGAAGAGACTTCATGGCTTGGGCCGAGGGCCGCTTTTGTTGTCTACCTCTTCGGCTCCGTAGGCATGACCTTCTCCCAGGGCGGTATCGGAGTCTACCCCGTGCTAGTGCAGTTGGCACTCGATATCTACGGTATCTCCATGGAAGTCGGCACGGCTTGCGGATGGCTCCTCTGGGGTTCGCAGCAGGCTATCGTCATCGCCGTGGGTGCGGCATTCCTCATTTATTTCAGTCTTAAGAAAAGAAAATCAAAAGAAATAGCATAGTTATGGAACACACACGTTGTCTGATTATCGGATCGGGGCCTGCCGGCTACACTGCGGGCATCTACACCTCACGCGCTGACATTAAACCCATCCTCTACGAGGGTGAGCAACCCGGTGGCCAGCTGACCATCACCACCGAAATTGAAAACTTCCCGGGTTATCCTGAAGGTATCAGTGGTACAGCCATGATGGATGACCTCAAACGGCAAGCCCAGCGTTTCGGATGCGATGTACGGACCGGTTACATCACCTCTATCGACCTCAGCCAACGGCCTTTCCATTGCAAAGACGACCACGGTAAAGAACTGGAGGCCGAGACGGTCATTGTGTGTACCGGTGCCAGCGCCCGTTGGCTTGGTATGGAAAGCGAGCGGCAGTTCTACGGTGCTGGTGTGTCGGCCTGCGCCACCTGCGATGGCTACTTTTACAAGAACCAGCCGGTAGCGGTGGTGGGTGGTGGCGATACCGCCTGCGAGGAGGCCAACTACCTGAGCACACTCTGCTCAAAGGTCTACCTCATCCACCGCCGTGACGAATTGCGCGCTTCGAAAGCCATGCAGCACCGTGTGTTGACCAATCCGAAAATTGAGATGTGTTGGAACTCGCGTCCCAGTCAGATTCTGGGCACCGACCTTGATGGTGTCACCGGAGTGGAACTAGAGGACACCAAGACTGGAGCCAAGCGTGAAATCGAAGTCACAGGAGTCTTTATTGCCATTGGTCACAAACCCAACACCGACTTCCTCGGAGGTCAGGTAGAACTCGACGCTCAAGGTTACATCAAGGTACAGAATCCCAGTAGTGCCACCAATATACCCGGTGTCTTCGCCGCTGGCGACGTGTGCGATCCCAACTACCGTCAAGCCATCGTGGCAGCGGGTAAAGGTGCTTCGGCTGCCATGGACGTGGAACGCTTCCTCCAAGAGAACTAGTAGGGCCATGGGGATGGGGAACTGTCGAACCATCAAGAAACTGACGCAACTCTTATGCGTGAGTATGATGATTCTATTGTCTTCATCCTATGTCCATGCCCAGGTTAGAATCAAACCTGGAGAGGTGCCTAGCGGACCGTCATTGACAAGGGCCACCCCGACCTCCACATCGTCATCGTCCCGTTCGAATTCCAACACAACCAACCCCTTCTCGAACGACAGCACGCAAGCTGACACATCGGCCAACAAGGGGCTTGTATACAACAAAGAAATTCCCGACTCGATACTGCGTCAGAAGGTCTTTCTCTTCCACCACCGCACTGCACGGGTTTGGATCGACGAAGTGTGGAACCCCACCCTCGATCCTACAGGTGTACAATTCTGGGATCCTCTCGACGCAATAGACGGCAACTACTACCTTGGCAAAGGGTCGTTGGGGCACCCCCATATCAGCATCTACCCCACCTTGGCTGACGGGCTGAAACTACGTCTCCAACCAGACCTCTATAAAGGGTATGCCTATACCCTCGACAACATCAACTTCTTCCAGACTCTCACCCCATTCAGTACCTTAAACTATGGTGGATCTCTAGCCAACGACCACAGTCTTCGCATCACACACACACAGAACATCCTGCCGGGTTGGAACGCTTCATTCGATTATCGCCTCTTCAACCCCGAAGGAGTCTATACCTCGTCGGGGGCGTTGAACAACTACCTCAACGCAACATCCAACTATTTCTCCCCTGACTCCCGGCTACAGGCTTCGGCAGCCCTCATCTGGCAATCCTTTACCATCGATGAAAACGGAGGTCTGAGCAACGACAGTATCTTCATCCTCCGACAACAGAGCAACCGAGCCGGTATACCCGTAAGGCTCAGTAATTCCGGTACTCTCCAGCGCAACCTTACCGCCATGGGGAGTATTATATACAGCCTTGAACGACAGAGTGACGCCTATCGCCACCGCGACAGCCTGGCTGTCGTGACCGTAAACGACAGTACCTCACGCATTGACACCCTAGACGTAATTGACACAATCCCTCTGCGGAAGCCTCATATACTCAACCTCGGTGTCATTGGTGCTGAAGTAAACTATGACCGTCAGAAGCGTGTCTTCACTGACAGTACCCACTGGCGCGAACAACAAGCCACCCTCTTCTGGACCAACGACGCCTATGTCGACCATCGCTGGCGCAACCCACTAAAAGTCACTGTCGGCATCCAACCACGTTATCTGCGCGCTGTCATTTTCGGCGATACACTGCGAAGTTACACTTGGCTCAATCCCTTTATCCGGGTCAAAGCAGCGCTCTGGCATACCACACTTTCCATTGAGGCCGAACAGAGTGAGAATCCATGGTCGGACAAAGGTAGCGACAGTCGCCTTGCAGCCTCATTGACCATGCCATTCGACTCGGCAGGTCTCACTCGTCTCACCCTTGGCGCTGTTTTACAAGACAAAGCCCCCGATCTAATAATGGTGCATGACTACCTCACCGCCAATAGCGACCTATTGCCTCGTAGCCAAACCATACAACGCTACTCCTTCCATTTCAAGCATACCGACATCATCGACGTCAACGCCAGTGCCAGCCATTTGAGTCATAACGTTTGGTACGACACCACCCTCACCATCCATGAGGGACAGCGTGATTTATGGTTCCTCCAAGCTTCTCTCATCATGCATCTCAAGGCCGGTCCTGTACATCTTGATATGCAACAGTTGCTACAACATTCCACCGATGCATCACAGTTACCCGTACCCTTGTGGGCATCGAAGAACTCGCTCTATGCCGATTTCCCAATGTTCCACCATACTCTCCAGGCCCAGATAGGTGTAGACCTGCGTTACCACACTTCTTACCACGCGCCGCTCTACGATCCTCAGACAGGTCTCTTTCTGCAGCAGGATGCACTAACGGTGGGTGGCTACCTTTGGGGTGACCTCTTCATCAACCTGCAAGTGAAACGTGCCAGCATCTACCTGAAGGCTGGCCATCTCAACGCTCTCTGGGAGAACCCTGCCACCTACTTCCTCCTACCCCACTATCCTGGACAGAAGTTCGGCCTCCAGTGGGGTCTCACTTGGTGCTTCTTCGACTAGCCGCCCCGTATCATAAATAAAGTTAAAAAGACTCCAACAGTAACTCCTTTTTTCAAAAAAAGGGTTATTATATATGCGAAAGAGAGGTATACCGAGTCCCCACAATAGCCGTAATAATAAGCCAATTACAAAAAAAACGCAAAATAGTAGCTGCTAATTACAAAAATATATGTACCTTTGCATTTAAAATAACACATCAAAAAAATAAAAAACAACAATGAAAAAAGCAATTCTTCTTATCGCTGTCGCCATGCTGTTCTGCAGCGAAATGAAAGCCCAAGACCTGGCCCTTGCCACTCCTGCACCCTTCCAGCTCAACCTTGCGGAAAACACGCAGACTGACATCAACAGCATCTTCTCTATCCCCATGCCTGAATCCGACCTCGTCATCAACAACCAGTTTAATACAGAGCAGTACGCCTCGCGCAAGGGCTGGGGTATTTTCTGTATCATTTCCGGCGGCATGACCATGATTAGCGGAGTCACCATGTGGCTTGGCGGCGATATATTCAACAATATGGGTTCCGCTGTTGCAAGCGATGACCCTATGGATCAACAAGCATCTCAAACATTCAACGCCATGGGCAACGGCGTCAAGACCATCGGTATCGTCGGTGCCGTCGCTGGTGCCGCCCTGGTGGGCACGGGTATCTGGCTCGTGTCGTCCGACGGTGGCAGCTCCCATGGTCGCGGTCGTAGCCACGGCCGTCGTGGTGGCCACCGCAGAAGCCATCGCAGACATGCCGACCTCTTCCAGCAGCCCACCATCGAGCCCGACTGGGGCCTCTGCCTCAACGCCACCCCGACCAACGCAGGTCTCACCCTCGTCTTCTAAGCGTATATCCTCACATCAGTATAAAACAAAGCACCCCGGAGAAAAATCTCTGGGGTGTTTTGTTTATGGTCGCTTCAATCAGTAGAAACTTATTCGGCGCTGCTGATGAAGGGATACTTGTAGTCGCGGGCGGGGTCAAAGGTCTCTTTGATAGCCTGTGGCGAAGTCCAACGGATGAGGTTGAGGTATGAGCCGGCCTTGTCGTTGGTACCGCTGGCGCGGGCTCCGCCAAAGGGTTGCTGACCTACCACGGCTCCCGTGGGCTTGTCATTGAAGTAGATGTTACCGGCAGCGTTGCGCAACAACTCGTAGCCGGCACGCAAGGCCTTACGATCGGTGGCAAAGATGGCACCCGTCAAGGCATAAGGCGAAGTGGTGTCGCACAACTGGCAGGTCTTCTCGTAGTCCTTGTCATCATAGACATAGATGGTGATGATGGGTCCGAAAATCTCTTCGCACATCGACTTATAGTCGGGCTTTAGGGCACGGATGACCGTAGGCTCGATAAACCAGCCCACTTTCTTGTCGCATTTGCCACCGAAGACGATTTCGGCATCTTTGCTCTTCTTGGCATGGTCGATATAGGCCTTGCAGTTGTCGAACGATGCCTCGTCGATCACGGCGTTGACAAAAGCGCTGAAATCACGTACATCGCCCATTTTGATCTCTTTAAGCATCTTGCCCATGATCTTCTCCACCTTGGGCCACATGCTCTTAGGCACATAGGCACGGCTGGCTGCCGAGCACTTCTGGCCTTGGAATTCGAAGGCACCACGCACGATGGCGGTAGCCACTTGGTCGGGATCGGCACTCTTGTGAACCATAATGAAGTCCTTGCCGCCGGTCTCGCCGACAATCTTGGGATAGGTTTTGTACTTGTCTATGTTTTGGCCGATGGCTTTCCAGAAACCCTTGAAAGTACCCGTCGAACCAGTGAAGTGGACACCAGCGAGGTTCTCGTTGGCGAAAGCCACCTTACCAATCAAGGCACCGCTGCCAGGCAGGAAGTTGACCACACCGTCTGGCAGACCGGCTTCCTTGTAGATCTTCATCAGGATATAGTTCGACAGCAGAGCGGTGGTCGAGGGTTTCCAGATGCAGACATTACCCATCAGGGCGGGGCTCAAGCAGAGGTTCGAGGCAATGGAAGTGAAGTTGAACGGAGTGATGGCGAACACAAAGCCCTCCATGGCACGGTAGTTCACATAGTTCAGCGTCCCCTTGTCCGAGCAGGGCTGGTCGCTGTAGATCTGGCTGGCATAGTAGGCATTGTAACGCAGGAAGTCAACCAGTTCGCAAGCCGAGTCGATTTCAGCCTGCATGGTGGTCTTACCCTGGCCCAGCATCGTGGCAGCATTGATCAGATAACGGTACTTGCCGCTGATCAGGGTGGCGATTTTCAGCATCACACTGGCGCGATCAAGCCAAGGTGTCTCGGCCCATTCCTGACGGGCTTTCATGGCAGCGTCGATAGCGGCCTGCACCTCTTTCTCGCCCACCTTGTGGTAGCGGGCCAGCACATGGTGGTTCTCCGTGGGCATCACAATCTCGCCCATATTCTTTGTCTTGACCTCCTTACCACCGATGATGGCGGGTATTTCGGTCACCTTGTTATACAATTCGTCGAGGGCCTTGCGGATCTCTTTGCGTTCGGGACTGCCAGGAGCATAACCTTTCACAGGCTCGTTCTCAGGCTTGGGAAACATGAAAATACTGTTGTTCATAGAAACTTATGTTTGTTTAATTGTTTTCGGGGTGCAAATATACACTTTTTTTTCCACTTGAAGAAAAAAAAGTTTTAAACAGTCATCGTTCCAGTAACTCGAGGGCGCGTTTGAAACCGTCGTCAGCGTCCTTTATCACTTTGTAATAATAGTCAATACCGAAGAGGTTTCGGGCCACTTGGGCCTTGAGCATGAGCCACATATATCGGTCGCTGTGGGCGATGCGTTCGGGTTCGAGGGCCTCTTTTTCGGTATCGCGCACCACTCCTTTTTCCAAGGCGGCGGCGGTGAGGAGGCTGTCAAGGCCAAAAGAGTCGTAGTGCTCAAGGAAGAGTTCGAAGGTTTTGACCTCGGGATCGCGGCGATGACGGTCGGCCCACTGCATGGGGAAACTGTTGAGTATGCCCTTGCCACGGAGCGATATGTAGTAGTCCGAGAGGCGCATGGTGTCCATCGGGACGAAGACATCGGGCATGATGCCACCACCACCATAGACGGTACGGCCATGAGCAGTGGTGTACTTGAGCGAGTCGGCAAAGTGAATGGAGTCGGCATTGACCAACTCACCGTGGCGGTAACGGTTGTTTACATCCTGACGGTAGGCGTCGCTGCCTTCGTCATAGGGCCGCTGTATGCAACGGCCGCTGGGGGTGAAGTAGCGGGCCGTGGTGAGACGTAGCTGACTGCCGTCCTTCAAGGGGAACATGCGTTGCACCAATCCCTTGCCGAACGAGCGGCGACCGACCACGGTACCACGGTCCCAATCCTGGATGGCACCGCTGACGATCTCGGAGGCCGAGGCGGAACCTTCGTCGATAAGGACGACAAGACGCCCCTGGGTGATGGTACCATCGGCCGCACGTTCGGCGCGGAAGTTGCCCCGTCCGTTGGCGCGATAGTCCTGGCGCGGGGTGCGACGTCCTTCCTGATAGACCACCAACTGGCCACGGTCGAGGAACTCATTGGCCAGACCGTGGGCAATATCGAGGTAGCCTCCCGTATTGCCACGCAGGTCGAGTATCATCGATGTCATGCCTTGCTTCTTCAGTGCCTTGAGGGCTTTGCGGAATTCTTCGACCGATGTACGGGCGAAACGTATGAGGCGTATATAGCCGACGGAGTCGTTGGCCATGAAGTAGGTGTCGATACTGTAGATAGGAATCTTGTCACGGACGATATGAAAGGAGTAGACTGCCCCTTGACGCATGATATCAACCACGACGGTGGTACCCTTTTTGCCACGCAGATGGCGGAATACAAAGTCGTTGCGGGCACTGTCGCCTGTGGCATTGATGCCGTCGATATTGATGATTTTGTCACCTATCATGACACCCACCTTCTCCGACGGGCCACCATCGATGACCGATTGCACGACGATTGTATCGTTGACAATCTGGAACGAGATGCCGACACCCTCGAAGTTGCCCTGCAAGCCTTCGTTGGCACGGTCGACGTCCTTGGCGGGAATGTAGACACAGTGGGGGTCGAGGGCACGAAGCATGGCGTTGATGGCCTCGGTGCTCAAACGATCCATGTCGGGCGCTTCGGTGTAGTTGCCGTCGATCAGGTGCATCACCTCGCTGACTTTCTGCTCGCCGAAGGTGGCGGTGTCGGGGATGATGGGCTTCTGGGCGTGAAGGGAATTCGTGACTAAAAATGAAAAACCAAACAATAACAGAGATAGCAACTGCTTTTTCATGAGTCTTAATAGCTTAATTCTTCACTTTTAATTCTTAGTTCAAAACGGCGGGCATCTGCTGACTGAGGCAGTGGAACGAGCCGAGACCCCAGATGATATCGGTGGAGTCGATGCCGACCACCTCGCGGTCGGGGAAGCAGGCCTCGAGGATATAGGCGGCCTCATTGTCGGTCAGACAGCGGTAGGTGGGGAAGATCACCTTGCCGTTGGCCAGGTAGAAGTTGGCGTATGACGCCGGCAGACGCTGCCCTTCGTAGAAGACCACGTCGGGCATAGGCAGCTCTACGATGTCGGGCTGCTTGCCGTTGGCCAGCCGTGCCCGTTTGAGGATGTTCAAGTTCTTCTGCAGGGGCTCGTAGTTCTCGTCCCAGGTGTCGTACTCGACGGCGGTGATGATGGTGTCGGGAGCAATGAAACGCGACAGGTCGTCGACATGGCCGTCGGTGTCGTCGCCCACGATACCGTTGCCGAGCCAGATGATATTGTCCACCCCGTAGTAGTCGCGCAGGTAGCCTTCGATCTGGTCTTGGTTGAGCTGGGGATTGCGGTTGGGGTTGAGCAGGCACGAGGTGGTCGTGAGCAAGTCGCCGCATCCGTTGACGTCGATCGACCCACCCTCCATGACAATGTTCGGTTCGAACAGGGGCATGTCGGGCATCAGGTCGTGGATGCGACGCGGCACCTCGGTGTCGAGCTCGTAGGGATACTTGCCACCCCAGGCGTTGTGGTTCCAGTTGACCATGGCGCGCTTTGTGGCATCCTGCCGGTTGAGCAGGAAAGCGGGACCATGGTCGCGGCACCAGGCGTCGTTGCTCGGGATGATATGGAGGACGACATGCCCCATACGGGTGCCGATAGCCTCGAGGGCAGTCTGCACATGGTCGCGCATCGTCTCGTCGTCGACGTTGATATGCACCGTCTCGCTCTCGGCGAGGGTCTTGACAAAGAGGTGGTACGAGGGATAGATGGTCTCTATCTTGCCCGGCCACGAATCGGGATTCTTGGGGTAGGTCAGCCAGGTGGCCTCGTGACGCGCCCACTCGGCGGGCATATAGTAGCCTTGTTCTTTAGGGGTCATTCGTCAATATATCTTTTAGTGATGTCGCCATAGGAGTCTATGCGGCGGTCGCGCAGGTAGGGCCAATGGCGGCGATAGTGGTCGGAATCGTCGAGGTCGAGGGTACTGATATGGATGGCCTCGTCGTAGTGGGGCGCCTGATAGAGGACGCGTCCGAAGGCGTTGGTGATGAACGAACCGCCCCAGAACTGCATACCTCCTTCGCGACCCGTGCGGTTGACGCTGACCACCGGCACCCCGTTGGCCACGGCATGGCTGCGCTGGATGGTCTGCCAGGCGGCATACTGCTCGCGGTTGTCGTGCTCCTTCTGCCTCACGTCCCAGCCGATGGCCGTGGGGAAGAACAGAATTTGCGCCCCCTTGAGGGCGGTGATGCGGGCCGCCTCGGGGTACCACTGGTCCCAGCAGATCAGCACGCCGATGGTGGCAAAGCGGGTCTTGAACACCTTGTAGCCCAGGTCGCCGGGCGTAAAGTAGAACTTTTCGTAGTAGCCCGGGTCGTCGGGGATGTGCATCTTGCGATACTTGCCCAGGTAGGCGCCGTCGGCATCGATGACCGCCGTCGTGTTGTGGTACAGCCCTTCGGCGCGCTTCTCGAACATCGAACACACCAACACCACCCCCAGCTCCTTGGCCAGGGCCATGAAGTGCTGCGTCGTGGGTCCCTCGGGGATGGCCTCGGCCAGCTTGAAATTCTCGTAGCGCTCCTCGTCGCAGAAGTAGAGCGACGCGAAAAGCTCCTGCAAACAAATGATCTGTGCGCCGCCAGCGGCCAGCTCACGCACCTTCTCGGTGTAACGTTCGATATTCTGTTGCTTGTCCTCCACGCAGCTCATCTGCGCGATTCCGACTTTCACTTTGTTCATCTCGGATTGGAATTTTGGAAATGCAAAATTACACAAAAAAAACGATTTGCACCACCTTCGTGTGCATTTTTTACTCATTATACAACATAAAACCATAATTTGCAACCGTTTACACGACAAATGAAAGCCCCTGGCTCCCGAGATGGCACCTGACAGCCTGCCATCAACTCCCTCTGTTGTCCGCTTGTTGTCCGCTTGTTGTCCGGTTGTTGTCCGCTTTAAAAAAAGCGGACAACAACCGGACAACAAGCGGACAACAAGCGGACAACAGTGCTAGTTAGGGGGTAGTTAATGGCAGGTAGAACGGGGTTGAAGTGGTACCGTCGGGGGGTGGAAATGGAGCGAAAAACTGACGCTCGTACAATAAACGCGAGGGCGTTCCGTTATGAAATCGTGAAGAAACGGTATGCAATCATCGTGACGCTGGCGGCGCTCCTGCTGCCAGCCCCGCGGGTAGCGGCCCAGGGGCTGCTGGACAAGGGGCTCAACGCTGAGCAGAAGGGCTTGTCCGACCTGGCCGAGGACTACTATCGCCAGGCGGCCGACACGAGCGCTGTGGCGCGCCTGCGGCTGGGTATGCTGCAGGAGGAGCGGGAACGCTACGCCGATGCCGCCCGGTGGCTGGCGTCCGCCGACAGCAGTGCTTTGGCCATGAGCCACCTCGCCCTCTGCCAGGCCGAGCTGCGCCAGTGGCCCGACGCCAAACGGAGCGCCGAGAAAGCCGTCGAGCTGGCCGACGCATCCGACCACACGGTGCGCAGCAGCGCCATGGCCACGCTGGCCCTGGTCTACTGTGCCGAGCAGAGCTTCACCAACGCCCTCCACTGGGCCCGCCAGGCCTCCGGGGAGGACCCGCAGTCGGCCCGCGCCCGCAACGTCACCGGCGTGGTGCTCTACAGCCGCGGCAACGAGAACGAGGCCATCGCCGCTTTCCGCGATGCCCTCAAAGTCGACCCCGCCAACGTCGACGCACACTTCAACCTGGGCACCATCTACTGCCGCCGCAACAACTACGACCTTGCCATCAGCACCCTTCGCAGCGGGCTGAAACAACACCGCCGCTCGGTCAAGCTGTTCTACTGTTTCGGCTGGGCCTACCTGCTGAAGGGCGACAACGAGCGCTCCATCGAGTGCCTGCAGAATGTGCTCGAACTCGACTCGACCTATGTGAACGCCTACAACCGGCTGGGCGACATCTACTTCGAGCGGGGCGAATACAACCGCGCCATCGAGCAGTACCGGCGTGCCATCCATTTCGGGCCCACGCTGACCGAGGCCTACCGCCTGCTGGGGCGTACCCATGCCGAGCAGGGCGACTTCGGACGCGCCATCCGACAGTACCAGAAAGCCGTCGAAATCGACCCTCAGGATGCCGACACCTACTGCCGGATCGCCGAGCTGTATGCCCGCCAGAACCAGCCCAAACGCGAACAGGCCAACTACAAACGCGCCGCCCGGCTGGGCAATGCCGCCGCCCGAGAGTGGTGCACCAAACACGGAATCGCCTACCAATAACAATATTATTATGTACAATTTAAAATACTACCTCGCCGAGGTGGAACAGATCTTCGACCGGGAGCAGTTTCTGGCCGAGCCTCGCGAGCTCTACGAACCGATCGACTACACGCTGCGCCTCGGCGGCAAGCGCATCCGCCCCACCCTGCTGCTGGTGGCCAACGCCCTCTTCGGCGGCAGTCTCGAGCAGGCCAAAGGCGCCGCCCTCGGCATCGAGACCTTCCACAACTTCACCCTTCTGCACGACGACCTCATGGACCGCTCGCCCCTGCGTCGCGGCCAACCCACGGTGTACCGCAAATGGGACGAGAACACCGCCGTGCTCAGCGGCGACACCATGTATGCCCTGGCCTGGCGCTACTTCCTGCGGCAACCGACGCCACGGCTGCAAGAGATACTGCAATGCTTCAACGAGACCGCCATCGAGGTCTGCGAAGGGCAGCAGAAAGACATGAACTTCGAGCGGCAAGGGCTTGCCCAGGTCGGCCTCGACGACTACCTGGACATGATCCGACAGAAGACCGCCGTGCTGCTGGCCGGAGCGCTCAAGATAGGCGCCCTCTACGCCGGGGCTCCCGAAAGCGAGGTGAACGTCCTCTATGACTTCGGCATCCACCTGGGACTTGCCTTCCAGATGCAGGACGACCTGCTCGACGGCTACGGCGACACCGCCGTCTTCGGCAAGAAAACCGGCCAGGACATCCGCGACAACAAGATCAGTTTCCTGCCGCTTACGGCCTTGACCCTAGGCAGCGAGGCACAGAAAACCGAGCTGCTGTCCCTTTTCGCCACCAAGGACAACATGGACGAAGAGGAAAAAGTGTGCCGCGTAATGGCCATCTATGACGCCCTCAACCTCCGCACCACCGTCGAGAAAGGTATCGCCACCGAGTTCGAGACCGCCAAAAATCTACTAGACAACATCCATGCCGACGAGGCCTTGAAGACCCCTCTGCGGGAGCTCATGGCAACCCTCGACGGAAGAAAAAAATGATATTTTTTGGTGGTATTAGAAAAAAAGTGTATATTTGCACTATGAAATATAATAGGTAATTTATAAACAATAATTTAATAATCAACACACTAAAAACATCATGAAAAAAGTTTTTGCTTTGATGTCAATAGTAGGACTGTTGACATTTGCCAACTTCAATGACGTGAAGGCGCAGGATGAACCCGCTGCCGAAGCCACAGAACAGGTCGCCGAGGCCACCGATCAGGTTGCCGCCGAAGCCGCTCCCGTTGAGGAAGCCGCCGTTGCTGCCGCCGACGACACCAAGTCGTTCCACCAGATGCTGAAAGAGAAGTACATCCAGGGTGGTGCCGGCTGGATGACCCCCGTGCTCCTCTGCCTTATCTTCGGTATGGCTCTCATCATCGAGCGCATCCT